>Ga0302117_10000056_pt1 | contig 36861 bp, 33 predicted proteins | sample AG5_322_MG_FD_203112 | JGI IMG/M metagenome (GOLD analysis project Ga0302117, IMG submission 203112) | Marine microbial communities from Western Arctic Ocean, Canada - AG5_32.2 | ecosystem: Environmental > Aquatic > Marine > Oceanic | place: Canada: Western Arctic Ocean | collected 2017-10-01 | reverse complement strand
CGTGACCCTCCGCTCCACAAAGCCCTTGATGATCGCCAGATGGACAGCATCGTCATCGACCGGCTTGATCTGCGACGGGAAACCGATGAGCATCCGGTTGATTTCGGTAGCTTGGTCTTCCGCGTGGTCAGCTGCCTGCGTGCTGTCGTCCATCATCAGTGACTTCACGTCCTGTGGGTCGCCGGCTGCAATCAGGTCGCGGGTGAGGTTCATTTGGTTGACGTGCGGGTTGCCCTGCAACAGCTGGAACCGCTCGAGCTTCTTGCGATAAACGAACTGCGTGTTCAGGTTGTCCGCGCTCGCCAGCGGTTCAATGCGATACTCCTCATGGATTGCCGCAGGGGGCAGCGCCATCAAATCGTTTCGGAAGAAGAACCCCAAGTCCTCGGAAGACTCGGCCATCATAACGGTCCACGCCTGACGGAATGTCTCAGCCAGTGCCTTGCGGAACACACGGCTTCTGAGATCGACTACCTGTGACATGAGTGACCCGATCAGGTTTACCTCACTCGCTGTGCGCCGCTCACTGCTTGACGCTTGCGTCAGGCCGGCATCCGGCACGCCCACCAGCTGCTCCGCAGTCATGCGGTGCTGGTTGATCTCCAGATCCCAGTTGATCGGGGGAGTGTCCATCGGAATCTTCTTAACGGGGAAGGGGATGATGTCGCCGGGGTTCATGCGAATGTTCCCCGCGTTCACCATCGGGTTGTCACTGGTGAAAATCGGGCGGTTGAACACCGTGATGGCGTCGAGCTTCTCGTTCCAGAGCTTGCTCATGGACATTTGCATGGAAGCCACGCGCTCAGGTAGACCCCGGCTGGCGTAGTAGCCCTTGTCCTTGATCTCCGAGTTGTATTCTACAAACGGGTGGACCTTTGGCCCGTGCAGCTTCTTGCTGGGTTCAACAATGAACTGCTCAGGGAGCGTCGGTGCAAAGACACAGACCTCGATGGTGCCGTCGTCGAGCTTCTTGTAGCACTCCCAGAGCACGACCTTCCCAGCCGTGGCCGTGTGCGTGATGCCTTCGCGGACCATCTTCTCAGAATCACGTAGGCGTTCGGCCTCTGCGCCATTCATAGAAACGACCTGATCGAGGATGGCCTGATTGTATTGCTTGTTCCGCCGGTAGGCAGCCTCGCTGATCTGGTGAACCTGAATCACCCAGTCAGCGTCCTGCAAATCGACGGTGTCGGACGGCACGATGAGCATCATCGGGTCAACCGAGTCAAACGCGACCTCCTTCTTGTTCTCGTCCCACCGGATCTTGATGATGCCCTTGCCACCCATGAGCATGTAGTCCGCAACGCTGACGATCTCGTTCTCGAAATTGGTGAACTGCCGCAGCTTGTAGTCGAACCACTGGGCAGCTGCGGTGTTGAATTCCTGCTGTGAGCTTCGCAGGGAGTAGAAATTGGCAACCAGCTCGTTCGCAAACGTCTGCTGAATGTAGAATGGCTTCAGCTTCTCGATCATCATGTCCGACAACGGCCACGTCATGTCGGCTGCGCCGGGGAACGGCTTTCGGGGTCGCTTCAGCCCTGAGTGGCGCAGCTTATACCACATCGTCTGTCGCTCCTCCCACACCCCACGGGCTGAGAGTGCTGCGTCAACCTCAGCTCGGATCACCTCGATAGGGTCAAGGTCTCCCTCAGAGACGGTCTGGGTTCCGGTCGTTTCGGGGTTGTGGATCATGTATTGAATGAGAACGCGCTGGCTCCGAAGTCTCGGACCGCATTGTAATAGGTGTTCGCTCGGACTCCCCTGAGCCAGCGCATAAATTTGCCGAGCAACCACGTCCCCGTGGTTCTTCGCTCGATAAGCAGCTGGCAGTTCACCAGCATGTAGATGTCGGCCGTCTGCCTTGCTGGCTCGTTACTGCCTCCTTCGGCATACATCCAGTCGTGGATGTCGAACGCTTCGAGACACGACAGACCCCAGAATGTGTTGGGGACCGCGATGCCACCCTTCGCCCCCGCGCCGTTGCAGCGCAAGGCTCGAGCTTCAGGCGAAGAGTTCCAGAACGACGGTGGTGCCTTGAGGTCCGCAAGTTTGTGCTGCTCCAAGCCGGGAGCGACAGGTGGCGTGGAATCTGACATTCAAAAAGGTGGAGGCTGCTTAATGACCGTTTGAGGGACATCCTAAGACGGTAAACCCGTCACAGCATAGTATCTATTCTTTGTCGGGCAATGGGACTGGAGACTTCATCTTAGCGACCTCTTTTGCCAGACCGGCCAGTGACTTAATCACTGCGTCCAGCTTCGCCTCTGTCTTGGCTTCGCCTCTTACCTCGGTGACGTTGCCGTTCATGCCGTCTCTGGAGCCGGCGGCAGAGAGGGAGCTCTTGCTGATGGCGGACTTCGAGCTAATGCCAGACATATCCAGCATTGCGAACTCGGTGGCGTTGGTGACGTCGAACTCAATTGCGAGCAACTTACCGGTGACGGGGTCAAACTCGTATCGGACACGGGCACCGTGCGGCTCGCTTGCAGCGTCGCCGGTCTGGGCACGCTCAGGCCACTTGGCGGTGGGACCGGCTTCCTGATCGTAGGTGCTCGTCTGGCAGCCGGTCGTTCCCGCTGCGAACACCAGCAGCGTTGAAAGCACAAGGGTTCCCCATAGGCCCGCAAGCAGATTGCTGCCTTGGGGTTCGGTGAAGTAAAGCCTGAGTCGTTTCATAATCCTGAGAACATGCCGTGGTGGTCGTCTTCCATGCTGCCTAGCTGAGTATCCGTGAGACCGTCGAACTGGCTGTCAACGCTCACATCGTATTGGTTGCCAATAGTCTTGGCAATAGCAATCGCGGACAGGACCGCGTCGGCCCGGTCAGGACTTGAGACACCCCGGCGTCGCATGTCGTCCTTCTTCTCGAGAGCCAGCTTGCCGACCGGCGTGAGTGAAGACCTCCGCGTGGTGGCCTGCTCCATCAGCACATCGTCCTTCGGCAGTATGATCTCGCGCTTCTCGATGGCACGGGCCGCGATATACCACAGCTCAGCCCCAAGGTTGGCGTAGTGGTCCGGTTGGGTGGGCTTCATGTTGTTGAGCACCCGGCGGATCTGGAAGCCGCCCATCTCCATCGCGTCGTTGATGGGGTGCCCGAGTCCACCGTCATCCGCAAACGTCCGACCGACAGGCACGCCCAACTTGGTCAGCTCAATCGCTGCCCGGTTTGCTGCCATCATTGTGTTCTTGTCCCGCCAGCAGATGACGTCGGTGACTTTGTTGCCCTTCACGACTGCAATCACGTTCTCGTCCCCGCCAGCCGCCCAGTCAATGAACGCCAAGGGCGCACCGTCCTCATGCACCGGGGGGTTGTCCATGCAGTTTGTCCAGTGAACGGGGCTACACACATACTGGCTGCCGCCGCTGTCCACAAATTCTGAGAAAATCATGGAGCGTATGAGCGGGTGGTTCCGCCCCCACATCTCGATCTGCTCGTTGACCCACTTGTCGGACAGGTGCGGGCAGTCATACGCTGTAACTGAGTGGCATGAAAAGAACTTGCGACGCTTGGTGAACGCCAGTGGAAAGAACCCTTCAGTGCCTCCGGTTGACGACATCACCAGCACGCGCAGCCTCCCGCCTACATTGTTCTCAGGTACGTTGCACCGCTGCACCGCTTCCCAGATCTCGTCGGGGATCGACTTGGCCTCATCCAGAATGATCAGCTGGTTGTTGTTATGCCAGCCCTCGAACTTGTGCGGGTCATCCGTTGAGAACCCCAGAGCTTTGCTTCCGTTGGGCGCGTGCAAGTCCGTAGCGTTGAACTGCCACTTGGGCCCAAGCCGCGCTGCGTGCGTTCGCAGGTTCCCCCAGAGCTGCTCCTTGACCTGCCGGTAGACGCCGGCCGTGGTCAGCCCTTGGCTGTTCCTAAACGTCGCAGCGTGCCACAGGAGCGCGATTGTAGCTATGCCCTGAGTCTTGCCTGACCCATTGGCAGCCTTCATAAACACCGGCTTGGTGCCGACCGCCAGATCCCAGAGCACCCGCTCCTGCCACGGGTAAAGCTCGATCTTGAGTATCTCTCTGGCAAACCAGATGGGTGTGCCTTTCGCCAGCATGGGGTCACTGGCAAGCGATGAGACAGCCTCCGTAGATTTTGCCTGTGATTTTTCAGCCGTAATTTTTGGGTCCATAGGTTCCTGAATTTCCAACAATGCGGGATTTCCCCTGTGGGAAAAAACCCTTTTAAAATTGCACTCGTTTTGAATGGGGTCTCACGAAGGGAATCTGCGGCGTCCCCCCCTCCCCCCGCCCCCCTGACAAACCTCTCAGCATTTCGGGTCAAGGTCGCGTCGGTGGGTCGGTAAGGGCTAAAAAGCCTTGTCGCAGGCGTTGCCTGTCGTCTGCGGCAACTCATGTATCCCACAGGTGCCCGGCATCACGCATCAATCAGGGGTGTCGGCTGCGCGGGGGGGATCGCCTGCTGTGCCAGCATGAATGCGGCGAAGCTGGCCCCGATCTCATCGCACATCTCAGCGTTGACCTCATGTTTGTGGACCTTTTCAACGCGCAGCTCGGCCTTCTGCCCATACAGATGAGGCCACATGCGCTCCAACTTCCACGCGAAGACCTGCCACCGGCCAGCGGGGGCGGTCTCCATCGACTGGAGCAAGCGCAGCTGCTCATCCGCCTCGCCTTTTTGAAGGGCGACAGCGAAATGCTCTTCATCCCCCATCCAGCGGAGCAGCACATCATAGCTGGCCCTGCCGGCTGCGGCTGTCTTGAGCGGGAGCCCGAGATGCAGCCGGGCAACGATGTCGTCGGCGACGGCTGGGTCGAACGGACGCAGCGGACGGCCAGCGGCCCGGTGTCCGACACCGGGATCGGTGAGCGCGGTGCGGACGTCGGCGAGCGTTTTGCGTTTAGTCTTCGGCTCCTTGCCCAGCTTACGCACTGGTGTCCGACGCGCAGCGCGGACCTTGGTCTTGATTGGGGCAGTCATCACCTCCCAGCGTAGGCGTTGCCAGCGGGCGGTCGAGCGGCGAAATTAGGCAACGAAACTCCTTGCGTCTTTGTAGTGTATTGGCGACAACACCTGTCCCGGCGGGGCTAACGCAACAAACTGAAACGAAAACAAGCAAATAGAACACATGAAAACAGAGCAACTTGAGACACTATTGGGAGCCGCTCGCGGCCACATCATATTCACGGCCAGCCGTGACGGAATGCAAAAAAAGTCCGTGCGCGACTGGCTCAAGGCCGCCGGTGTCCAGACGGACGTCGTGAACGGCATGACGGTCGGACAGATGCACGACGTCTTGAACGACACCAGCGATGCTGAGCTGGTCTTGGCCCAGTCGGCGATCAGCGCAAAGGGCGGCGTCTTCATCCACGCCGGGCCGCACGATAACTCTGCGGCTGCCCCAGAGATCCCCGCACCGGCCGCAGGCGGTCTCGAGGGTGCGCTGGCGTCGGTGATTCAAGCCCAGCTCGCCCAGCACAAGCCGGGGCTGGACCGCGACGCTGTCGCGGAGATCTGCGCCGAGGTCTTCGATGCTTCCGAGGTCGACGTGCAGGCCACCGTCGATGCGCGGCTGGCGGTGGCCCTCGCCCCCGTGCAGCCCGTAATTGATGCCATGGCGGCTGATGGCAAGGTCAACGCCAGCCCGCGCACACCGGTGCTGGCAGCGATTGCGGGCGGCAACAAGATCATGGCCGAGCTGGCGCCCTACTATCGGCCGGGCGTCGACTGCGGCAGCAACTTCTTGGTGTGCTCGCCTCCGAGCTTTGGCAAGTCCTACACCATTCGGAAGCTGGGCACATCCTACGACGCCTACTTCGAGCACGGTTGCAGCACAGACATGGATGAGATGAGCACACTGCTCGGCAACCCTACGCCGGATAGCAAAGGCGCGTTCGTCGTCTTCGACGGCGTGTTGGCTCAGGCATTCCGACGGGCCAGCGAAGGCCAGAAGGTGCTGCTGCTGCTCGACGAGGTGCTGCGGCTGCCCGAGGTCGTCCAGAGCTGGTTGCTCACGATCCTGACAGGGGTAGAGACTGAAGCCGGGCGCGTGTATCGTCTGCGAACCCGGCACATCGTCCAATCGACTGGTGAGGTTCGCGGCAACCTCGAGGTGATCGAATGCAAGTGTGAGAACCTGCACTTCGTCGCCGCGACCAATCTGACCATGACCATGCCCGTGCAGGCGTTCTGGAGCCGCTGGGAGACCCTCCGCATAGAGTTCAACAAGACCGACGCTGCGGCGACCGCCACCAGCATCCTGAAGGCCAAAGGCATCGACTGCGCTCGCGGCCGGCTGGCGACAAAGTTTGCCAATGTGATGTCTGACAGCAGACAGTCAGTCAAGAAGGGCACGACGGCGATGCCCATCGACTTCCGCATGTTGGAGCGTGCGGCGATGGTCGCCGCCGATCCGACGGAGGCGGCAGTCGGCCAGCAGGTAGCCAAGAGGCTGTCGGACAACACCGCGCTGTGGGACGGCGACCTCGGCGACACTGATTCCCACAGCGCGGAAACGGTGGCCGCTTGGACGAACAGCCTCCGCAGCCTTTAATTCCAATTCCAATACCAATACCAATACCAATACCACTATGAATGAAGCAGACATCAAGTTCATCATCACGAAGGCGTGGCGAAACGCGAAGCGCAACAAGGGCGTTAAGCAGCAGCAAGGGATCGTTCGCCGGCTGGCGACGCTGGGCAAGCACGGGGCTCACCGGGTGGATCTCGAAATGAAGCCGGGGCTCAACACGGCATGCTGGTCTATCGGGTCGACCGGCTCGATGGCGTTCTCTACGGCATTCCACGACATAAAGGTCGGCTTGGACTTCGCCCAGCCCCTGCCGGGCAGGCTGCAAGAAGACCAAAAGGAGCTGCTGGCGTTCGCCTGCTCGCTCATTCGCCATGAGGCGAATCACGGGGAACACACAGAGATCTTGCCCCGCGAGATGTCCCGCCGCCTGCGTGAGAAGAAGATCCCCTTCGACATCTGGAACCTGTTTGAAGATGCGCGTATCGAGCATCTCGAGCGTGAGCGCACAAAAGATGGCAACAGCTACAAGAGGTTTCGCTGGTGGCGTTGGACGCCCTGCATAATGACCGAGAGCCCGCGCAACCTCTTCTGGAATCTCATTAACCGGGAGGCCAGCAGCTACTCATCGCCGTCTGTCGGACAGCCTCGGTTCTTGGGATCTGAGCGCGTCAAGAAGCGCGTGCAATACTTCTACAGGGCAGCCTGCAACATGCCGACAACGGCTCTACTGCTGCCGCTGCTGGAGGCATGGGTCAAGGAGTTCCCGGCGCCTGTCTCCGAGGGGCAAGACCTGCGAGGCTTCAGTCCGTGGCTCGGCGGCGAGCTCTGCCCGGCAGCAGAGAGCGAAGGCATAGGGACCGAAGAGGAGGATGAAACGGAGAAGCCGGCAGTCGATCCCGAGCAAATAAAAGAAGACACAGAGCGCAGCCTTTCGCAAATCAAAGCGGAGCTCAGGACATGGTGGCGGCTGTTTCCCGGCTCCAATGAGCGCGTCAACTGGGGCGTGGTCGACCAGCTGACGGGCAAGCTGGGTCGGTTGGTGGCTCGGGCAGCGCACGCGCCACAGCAGGCCAGCATGACCGGCAGCCGGCTCCACATCCCCAACGCTATCAGCGGCTCGGCGGCGGCGTTTCGCCGGCAGATAAAAGTGGACGGCAGAAAGGCTCTGACTTTCATCGTCGACACCAGCGGCAGCATGGACGGCGACCCGTTCAAAGCGGCGAAGGAGCTGCTGATCGCGCTGGCGAGGCTGGATCGCAAGGGCGTGCTCGACGTGCGCATCTGGCTCAGCGGCTCAAGCTGCCGCGCTAAACTCGACACGTCCATTCCTGACGGCATCCTCGCCGGGCTCTGCTCGGAGGGCGGTGGGGAAGGACTGGACGAGACGCTGAGCACGACCGAATGCCGGCACGACCTTGACCAGAGCCGCTGCTGCATCATCTACACCGACGGCAACCTCGGCAAAGCCGAGCTGCAAACCAACCGGCTGCGCGGTCAGGGCGTCGACGTCGTCGGCGCGTATGTCGGCAGCGCATCGGGCGTGCTCGATGAGTGTATGTCGATGCATTTCGGGCGCTACTTCAGCGACCGCTGCGCGTTTGACCTCGCGACTTCGCTGATCAAATACATCGTCCGATAGGACTCAACCGGGGGAGGGCAACCTCCCCCAATTCCCAACACAAAAAACTCTATGAAAACCAAGAACGACCGACGACGCAGCTCCGCAGCTGCAAAAGCACGCGCTGCCCGGCAGCACCCACATGCTGCTGGAGACCCACGAGCAATCGGCAAGGCAGCTAGGTCACCGGCTGCGTGCAGCTGTGAATGCTGCGGGAACCCGCGCCATCACCGGCGAGGGGCTGAGCGGCTCACGATGCAGGAGCGGCGCGCACAGGAGGCGACAGCATGATCCTGCTCGCGGATGGGACAGACGGGGCAGGCTGGTCGCCATACGGCGACACGCCTGCCGAGATCGCGGCCAACATGAAGGCGCGCACGTTCAAGGCCGGGATCGGGCCGGTGATCTGTGTCCGACCCGGCCCAGCACCCAAGACCAAGAAGCTGGTCGGCCGGCTCATCAAACTCAAACGCCGGTCACGATTCACATGAGTCACTGATCCCCAAAAAAATTATGAACACAAACTCCAGAATAGAAACCATCGCCGCATCCTGTGATGGGCGTACCACGCTCACGCTGTTCTCTGACGGCAACGCCACACTCGCCGCTGGGTGCGGGCTTATCGTCGTGGACCCGCTCAGGCTCACGCCTGACTACGGCAGCGCACCAGAGGTCGACTGCCCGGTGGTCGTGCTAACGTGGCACCCGCCAGAGCCGCGCTACAACTACGGCCTGTTCAACGCCGCCGTGGCACTCCAGCACCGGACGCGGTTGGAGGAAGGGCAGTGAGCGGGGCTGAACTGCTACTGCTGGCCGCCGTAGGCGGGGCAGGGGTGTCCCTCGGGTTCATCCTCGGCGATCTCCGGCACGGTCGTCAGAGGCTGAAGGTGATCGAGAGAAGAGTGGCACTCCAGAACCGCAAGGCTGCGCGATGAGCAAGACCAAGCGCAACGCTGGCCGGGCCCGCGAGGTTCACACGGACCAGCCGAGGCGAACCCGCGAGGGCAACCTGTGGCTGCCCCGGCGAGGGCGGCCGACAGGGCGGCGACTTCGCCGCCAACAGTGGCACCCACCAGCCGGTGGGTGAGCCCCCAAAACTACAAAAGCCCCAGCCGGTTTAGCCAGCTGGGGCTTTTCTGTGGGTGGCAGGGTCGTTTCACTATTCCCCCAGCCTGTACAGCACCACCACTACCCTCTCTCTCTCTCTTTACTTTTATTTTTGTAAAGAGTTAGTAGTGGTGCCACCACCGACTCCGAGACCGCTGGTTTGCAACCACTTAGCTGGGGGGCACCCTCGAGGCAGGTAGGTGGCAGGGTCGCTCCGGTTCTGAGGACACTGCCCCCGGCCGCTACCTTTAACTCTGTGGCGGCACGTTCTGAGACTTACGTGTCGGACACTACCACTTGCCACCGCAACCCACAAAAACAGGTGGCACCAGAGGCAGGTAGGTGGCACCAAATCAATTTTTGGTGCCACCCATTTACCCCAGCAAAATCACACATTCCGCGCACTCTGGGTGGCACCAGTTCCGGCACCCTGCACACTACACTCGGGGGCTGCATCGTGCGGCCTTGACTCCGCTGCCCCGGCTGTGCCAAGGTCGCCAGATGTATCAACCTACCGTCACAGTGTCATCGCACCCCCGCTACGCTTGGGAGGTGAATGTTCCCCCGCATGTCTTTGGGAGTCGACAACGACACCGCACCAATGACCGGGGAATCGCACAGGCCACCGCGCTGGCGATCAAGGAGCAGATCCGCAACCTCGCCACCGTCCCGGTAACTCGGGACGAGGCTCTTCTGCTGGCCCGCTGGCGTGGCAAGCTGACGTTGGCACAGATGGACGCCGCGCTATCCGGCAAGGTCGACACCGTCGCACCGCCCACCCCCCACATCCTTTCAAGCATCTGCGACGACTACGTCCAAGCCCAAGTCAAGAAGCACCGCGCTGGTGTGATCGGCGACCTGCGGCTGCGGGACTGCGAAAGGTTATCCCGGCTGGTGCGGCTGTCGGTCCTCGGTGATCGGGCGGTCCGCGAGATCTCACAGGCAGACGCGCAGGCGTGGCTTGACTCACTCGACGGCGCGTCGGACACGCGCCGGAACCTGCAACGGATGTTGCAGGCAATACTAAACTACGCAGTCAGTCTCGGAAAGCTGGACCGCAGCCCCGCCGCCGGCACCTACCTCGCCCACGCGACCAAGGCCGCTGTCGGAATACTTACCCCCAGTGCCCTCGGGGCGTTGCTTGATGAGTCTGCGGCGCACCCCCCGGTCGCGTGGGCGTTGGTGTTCGGCGCGTTCATGGGACTCCGACCTTCTGAGATTGGACGGCTCGACTGGGCCGACGTGCAGCCCAACATGGACCCTGAGTCCGATACCCCCGGCAACCTGTATGTCGGACCCGGCAAGACCGCAGCGGCGGAACGCTGGGTAAAGTTCACCCCGCCCTTGCAGTCGTTCGACTGGACCCTGAAGCCCTCGCACGGGCCGGTTGTCACGGGTGCCAATCTGCGGCAGCACCGCGCAGACGCGGTTGCTCGCGCCGGTGTCACCGTCCCTCGCAATGGGATGCGGCACAGCTACGCGTCGCACCACCTTGTTGCGTTCAAAGAACCGCATCAGACTGCCGCCGAGATGGGGCACACCAGCACACAGCAGACCTTCGCGGCCTACCGCAGAGCAGTCAATGAGCAGCAGGCTGCCAGCTACTGGGCGTTGGCGTTCGATCATGGCTTCTGACGATTTCTCTGGACAACAACAGCACCCGCAGGCTATCACCACCACCACATGAATGAAAAGCACCACCACATGAACGAAAACATTGACTTCTTAACCACAAAGCAGGCGGCGGCGCGACTGAGCGTCACCTCCCGCACACTACTCCGCTGGGCAGACACCGGCGTCGTCGCAGTCTATCGCATGGGCGGCAACGTCGTCCGGTTCGATGCTGCCGACGTCACCGCGTTCCTGACGACGGCACACAAGGAGGTGGCACAGTGACACCTACCGCGACCTTGGTCGGGCTGGTCATGTTCGGCGCGTTCCTCGCACTGGTCTGCGCTCGCGCTCCAACGCCCAAGCGGCGTGACCGGCGCGGTGCTGCCGGCAAACTTCGCGCCGCGCTCGACGCGGAAGGAGTCATCGAACCGTGAGCTACTCCGACGATTACATCCCACTGCGTAAGCTAACCCGAGGCGCACGCAGCGCACCCGCCACGCTGGGCAGCGTCTACGCTGGCCTCGTCGCCAAGCACTGCGGCAAGCCAGTCGGTCGACCGCCCAGTTCGAGGAACGGCTGGCGTCACGCGGGGCTGCGCTTAGGCGGCGGCGGGAGGGTGGACGTGTGAGCATGACTCACATCGCCATCGACCCCGGCAAGAGCGGCGGCATCGCATGGCGCGACTACGACGGCAACACGCACTGCCAAGGGATGCCGGAAACCGAGCGCGACTTCACGGACCTGATTTCCGAAATCCGCGTTCGCCGGTGGAAAGGTGGCTGTGCAACAACAGCGTTTGTCGAGGAGGTCGGCGGCTACGTCGGCGGTGTCGGACAGCCGGGCTCTGCCATGTTTAAGTTTGGCCGGAACTTTGGATACGTGCTTGGCACGTTCGCGGCAATGGACATCCCGGTCGCGCTCATCAAGCCGCAAGCATGGATGCGGAAGCTGAGTCTGGGCACAAAGGATGGCAGGACAACCACCGCGTGGAAGAACCACCTTAAGGCAGCCGCCCAGCGTCGCCACCCAGACCTCAAGATCACACTAAAAACTGCGGACGCGTTGCTCATTCTTGCAGCCGGTCCACATTTTATTTGACAAACATGACCGAAGCTGACGATCATGTCCGCTCAACAGCATAAACAGACTCAAGCAAGCATAAACACTAATATCATCATGGACGTAAGAATAACACCAGAACCCCCCAAGTGTCACACAGTAACCCGCGAGCAAATGCTTGACGAGCCCGGCGTCTACCGGGCCGTCGACAGCGAGGCACCCCACATCAAGGACGCCGACCGCGTCCTCGTCATTGACAACGTTGACACGGCCATCTACGTCGGACACGACGGGCACTGCGAGCAGTTCCACAAAAGCAGTTTTACGAACACGCGATTCGTGCTCACGCAAGACTCCATCACATTTCAAGGCTAAACACTATGCCCAAGAAACACGGAAACGGATCAGCCATCGCCCGCGCAATCTTCGCCGGGTGTCCTGCAATGACTAAGCTCGGCACCGCTGCCGCTACAGTCTGCGCCACCAACAAGATCACCAGCCGGAACGAGCTTTCGGAGTGGCTGTCGGACAACGACAACGTGAAGCTGGTTATCCGCACCAAGAATTGCGGCATGACTACGGTTCGCGAGCTGTTCGCTGCTATCGGGTTGCCCTCGCCGTTCGACAAGGCGGCAATGGCAACCGCAGAGCAGCCCGGTCACGGTAAACCCGGCGCAGGATACAACGACCTGCTGGGTCGGCACGTCGACCTACTGGCCCAGCACGATCAGCTCGTCTCCCGAGTCATCGCCGTCGAGGTCGCGCATCAAGAGCTACGGGACCGGCACCACGCGCTGACCAGTGCGCTCACTGCGGGTTCCGTAGGTGTCGGACACAACCTAAACTAACATGGAATTCTACCCACACCAGCTCACCAACGCGGCGGACCTCATCAAGAGCATCCGCGAATGCGGCAGCGCCATCGACGCCTCGTCCACGGGGACCGGCAAGTCAATCACCGCGCTTGCTGTGGCGCACCTGCTCAAGAAGCAGGCGTTTGTGATCTGCCCGCTGGGAGTTGGGCCGGGGTGGAAAGACAAGGCAGGCATGATGTCGACCGCAGGTTACTGCGACGGGTTCAACTGGACCAACTACGAGAAGGCACGCACCGCCAAGGGTCAAGCCAAGCTACGCGCAGAGCTTGACCCTAAGCGTGACCTCATCGTGTTCGATGAGGCGCACCGCATTGGGAGCCCCAAGTCCCTTCAAGCACTGCTTGCGGTCCAGCTCAAGAATGCTGGCTTCAGCATCCTGTGCCTTACCGCCACCCCATTTGACAACCCGCTCAAGTCCCGTGCGTTCCTGCACCTGACCAACAAGGTGGATTGGGATAGCTGGTATTCCTCAATCCCAAACTGGGGCTGCGTTCGATGCAACTGGATTCGCGGAAAGCCGTGGCAGTTTGTGGGGGACAAGCAGGACATGCTAAAGCTGAAGGAAGTCCTCAAGGGTTGCATTGTTGCGACCGGTTGGGCCGACGTTGAGGGGTTCCCCGACTACGTCGTCGACTGCGTCCCAGTCCCTATCACCAAGGCCGATGCCCGGCGCGTCGACGAGATCCGTGCGGGACTAGTCGAGGGCAACTCAGGCAGCACGATGGAGATCCGCGCAGAGCTGGAGATGATACGCGTCCCCGCCATGGTCTCGCTGGCCCGCGACGAGATTGCCCAAGGCAACAAGGTCGTGGCATTCTTTAACTTCAAGGCTCCCCTGCTGTCGTTCGCTGCCGAGACGGGCTGCACATATATCGACGGCAGCGTGCCGCCGGCTGACCGCGAGAACCTCCGAAAGAACCACCAGATGAGCCCGACGCCGGCAATCATAGCGTGCAACGGGCAGGCTGCCGGCGAAGGACTGGACTTGCATGATGTCGGACACGGTCCCGTCGTCACCATAATCTCCCCGCCCCACTCCGCGCCGATACTCCTTCAGGAGTTCGGCCGCACGCACCGGGCAGGTGGACAGTCCAAGGCTGTCCACAAAATAATTTTTGCAGCTGGAACCATGGAGCAGCACAAGCTGATGCCACGGGTGATGGCGCGAAGAGAGAACATTGAAACGCTAACAACAGCAGACCTATACTAAACATGAAACTAACCCCAGAAAAGATCCCGAAGGACGTTCTCATTGTGGAACAGCGCACTGAAATCACCCAGCTGAAGCAACAGCTTGACGTTGCCGAGAAAGCCGCCAACCAGTTTGCGTATGCCAACGGCAAGCTGGAGCGTGAGGTTGACCGCCTTGCCCGCGTCAACCACTTCATGTCGCTGGTCTGCGCCGTGGAAGCATCGAACATCGTCAGCGAGGACAACAGCTACCTCGGCGCGACCGGGGTTATCAGTCGCGCCGACGACCTCTTCACTGAGGTTGAGGCGCACTTCATCCGCAAAGCCGGGACGCCCGCTGACCCGACCAACGTGGATGCTGCCAGCCCAGAGGGGGACAAGTAATGGACGGCGCAGAACAGGCCGGGCCAGATGTCCACCACCGCCTCGGACCCTCAAGCCTGAACTACCGACGCCAATGCAACGCGTGGGAGAACCGGGGAGGGACGTCCGAGGCGGCAGATGAGGGCAGCCTCATGCACGCCGCAGTGGAGACTGGGTTCCTAGACGCGCTCGACCCCGAGCAGGAGCGTGCGGTGCAGACCGTGGTCGACTTCATGGCGAACATAAAAGCCAACGCGAAGAAGATCTTCAAGGAGGTCCGAGTCAACATCGAGCTTGGCAACGGGCACAGCACGTTCGGCACTGCCGACTGGTTCAGTATCCAGAAGAACAAACCAAACGGCACACAGACTGAGGCAGTCCTCGCCGACTGGAAGTTCGGCAGGCTACCCGTGCCGCACGCAGAGAAGAACCTTCAGGCTCTAGCCTACGCTGTGGGAGCCTTTCAGAAGTTCCCAGAGGTTGACCAGATAACGGTGTTCTTCGTAATGCCACGGCAGGGCGACGTGTCCAGCGCGACGCTGGTCCGCGCCAAGCTGGACAGCTACGTCAAGGAGTTGACCGACCTGTTCGACCTGATAACTGCGCCCGACCCGCGTCGGACACCGTGCAAGGCGTGCGAGTATTGCGCCAAGTTCGATGGGTGCCCGGCCATCGCGAAGACGATCACTCAGGTCGGCTTGAGCCAGACCGGGGGACTGGTCGCCCCCAGTAACACCGACCCGGCGAGCATGACTGTCGTGGAGCTTGACGAGTTCGGCCTGCCGTTCGCCCGACTGGTCGAAGCGTGGGCCAAGTCCGTCAAGAAGCGGGCAATGGACCTCCTCCTCGATGGCGAAGAGATGAAGCACCACGTCGTCGGCGAACGCGCAGCGATCCAGAAGCTACAGGGCGACACGTCCAAGTCGGTGGACCTCGCAATGTCGCTCGGCATTCCCAAGGACGAGATACTCCAGTGCTGCTCGCTGTCGATCAGCCAGCTGAAGAAGAAAGCCAAGAAGAATGGCGTTGAAGAAACTTTGATCGCAGCGCTCATCGCTGGCGGTCTGTTGGAAGCAGAAAACCCCAAGACAAACTACCTAAAAAGAAAATAGCATGGCATCAAAAAAGAAAGAAACCACCAAGAACAACGTCGGCAACACGGCGCCCACTGACGGCATCGAAGCGCCCATTGGAACCCACGCGGTCGCGCAGCAGGCACCCACGTCGCATGTCGGAATGCCCGTCAACGGCGCAAACGACTTCGAGGGCGAGATGGAGAAGTCGGACATCAAGATCCCCAAGCTGAACATCGCCCAGAAAATCGGACCGTTGTCCGACGACTGGCCGTTCGGCGCATGGGTGCTGTCCCGCACCACGCAGCTCGCGGGCCTCGGCGACCCGGTCCACTTCACCCCGCTCAGCGGTCGCAAGACCTACGTCGAGGCGTTGGAATACGGGTCGGACACGTTCCCCCGTGTGTTCAACACCAAGGCGGAAGCGCTCAATGCGGGACTCCGCGTTGAGTTCGACTCCGCGTCCGGTGATCGACCCGAGGTGAACCAGTGCCTCGACGTGGTGCTCCTCATCCGCAGCACTGACGCAGACTCCCCCGAGTTCGCGTTGGAGTTCAACGGCGAGAAGTATGCGATGGCGCTGTGGACCATCGGCAGCTGGTCGGCCTACAACGCTGCGGCCAAGCCGTTGCTGACTGCAAGGACCATGCACCTCACGTCGTTCCATCAGCGCGAGTGGACTGCCATCACGACCAAGCATGTGCTCGGCAACGGTAACACCATCGCGAACCCCAAGCTCACCGCTGGGGTTGAGAACAATGTGGAGTTCAAAGCATGGGCTGACTCCCTCGTTGGCTAGTCAACCGCCCCGGTGGCGAGTCGAGCACTGAGCACATCAATACACCAATGGCTTGGCTGTAGGGATACACAACAACAACACCGCTCAGTGTTCGACCCGCCACCGGGGCACTCAATTTCGCTACAAAGATATGTTCACAAAGACAAAATATTTTCAGTTCATCGACAAGACCTTCACGGATATGCGGGCCTTGATCGAGAAGAAGAACAACGACTATACGGCTGGAGCGCTGGAGTCGGACCCATTCCGCAATTTCCGAGAGGCTGAGCAGTTCGGCATCGACCCGCTGGCCGGTTTGTCGAATCGCATGAACGACAAATTCAACCGGGTCAAGTCGTTCTGCAAGACGGGCGATCTGGCTGTCGAGACAGAGGGAGTCGAGGACGCATTCAAAGACCTGATCGGCTACAGCCTGCTGGCCCTCGGTATGTTGGAGGAGCAGAAAAACGTCGCCACCAGCGATGACCGCCAAGGGGAGTTCAGCTTCACTGTCGCATGATCGCCGTCGACTTTGAGACCTACTACTCGCGAACGCACACAGTCCAGACCATGGGACCGTGGGGCTACGCGCACCACCCCGACACCGACATCTACATGGTGTCGGTCGTTGGGGAGGGTGTCGAGTTTGTAGGCTGTCCGACAGCGTTTGACTGGTCACTGCTTGCCGGCAAGCACCTCGTCAGCCACAACGCCGGGTTTGACATGGTCATCTGCCTCGCGGGTCAGGCGCGAGATCTCATTCCTCAGTTTGACTACGCCAGCTGGAGCTGTTCGGCCGACCTCATGGCTTACTGCGGCTACCCTCGCGCTCTTGCCAAGGCGTGCAAGATCTCATTCGGCGTTGAGCTGCCCAAAGTTATGCGGAACTGGATGTCCGGTAAGCGTTGGGCAGACGCGCAGGCCAAGGGCAAAGACAAGGAGCTACTTGAGTATGCGCTCAACGATTCAATCTGGTGCCTCAAGCTATGGGAAAAGCACAGCCCAGCGTGGCCGGCATCCGAGCGTTGGCTATCCGCGCACACGCGACAGCTCATCTGGCGAGGGGTGACTGTGCAGAAGCCTGCGCTGAAGCGCGGCATCAAGCAGCTGCAAGATCTACGAGACACCGCAGAGGGTCTTGTCCCGTGGCGATCCACCGGCAAGATACTGTCGCTCCCCGCCCTGCGGGATTACTGCCGCGCCCTCGGCATCCCGGCGCCCAAGTCACTGGCGAAGGACAGCCCCGAGGCTGCGGAATGGGAGACGAAGTATGGCGACAAGCTAGCGTGGGTCGCCGCACTGCGGGACTACCGCCGCACGAACATGCTGCTCGCGAAGTTGAACAACATGAGCGTGCGTGTCCGACACGACGGCACCATGCCCGTCTACCTCAAATACTGGGGAGGTCACACCGGCCGATGGTCTGGAGACGCAGGCGTCAACGTACAGAACCTCCCCCGTGGTGAGATGTTTGGGGTCAACCTGCGTGAGATGGTTCGCCCGAAACCCAAGCACAAGTTTATCATCTCGGATCTGGCTCAGATTGAGCCCCGCGTCCTCGCTTGGCTCGGTGGAGATGCCACGTTCCTCGACCAGCTAAGGACCGGTGGCGGCTCGCTCTACGAGGCATACGCCAGAGCCAACGGGCTGTGGGACAAGGATGCTACGCTGAAGAGCGGCGACCCCGCGCTCTACCAGCTCATCAAGATTCAGATCCTCGGTCTGGGTTTCGGTTGCGGCTGGGCTAAGTTCCAAGCACTCGCACACCAGTGGGCCGGCATCGTCTTCACTGATGAGGAGGCTAAGAACACCGTAGCCAACTGGCGGGGGCTGAACACGACAACGACCCGCTTCTGGAAGACGCTTGACGGCCGGCTGGAGCACGCCAAGAACCAGCAGCAAGACCTGCTTGAGTTCGAGCTGCCCTCCGGTCGGTCAGTAAAGTGGTGGCAACCACGGGCCGACCGGGAGGACACCAACGACACGGTCGTCAACCAGACCAATGGCACTTTCAAGTGCTTCACATGGGGCGGGAAGCTGACAGAGAACGTCGTCCAAGCCTTGAGCCGCGACGTATTCGCGCACCACATTCGGCAAGCCGAGGATGCAGGCATCCCGGTCACGTTCACCGTCCACGATGAGATTGTCGCGGAGGTGCCCAACGACCAAGCCAAGGACGCGCTCGACACGCTGACCCAAATTATGTCCACTCCACCCGAGTGGATTGCAGATCTTCCGCTTGCAGCGGATGGCGGAATTCATAAGCACTACACAAAATGAGGATAAAACTACAATCGACATCAGATGGCGGCACCGTCCGCACACACAAGACCGAGGTCAACGACCCCGGCCAGTTCCTTGGGGCTCTTGACGAGTTCTTCCGCATCAGCACTAGCATCAACGGCAAGCACCGACTGGGAGTATACAAACACGTTGAGTCGGACGTCCTGTATGAGCAGCCGCCGCACCCGCACGACGCGCCGGTGTCCAAAGAACCGGTGTCCAAAGAACCGGTGTCCGACGCGCCCAACCCATTCCCGAGAATCATACTGATGCTTGACGGGGTCATCCGCGAGATTGGCAGCACCGACGCGGTCGGCATAGTAGCCCTCGACATTGCGCTTGAGCTTCGGTCCGAGCTAAGCCAAGGAGGGGCTGACTATGCTGCCTGAAGCACAGGAGGAAGTCCTCGCCACACTGTTCGGCGACGCTGTCGACTGGGATGCGAACGACCCGACAACGGGCTACATCACATGCCCCGGCGCAGACAAGCACACGCACTCAACCGGTCGGCGCGACACCCGACTTTACATTAACGGCGTGCCCAACGTGTTCTGCCTGCACCAGAAGTGCGCGGAGGAGGTCGAGACTCTCACTGAGAATGTCCGAGGAGCCCTGAAGGCTTCGGGCTACGAGCAGCCGCCAATGAGCAAGGAGGTCCGAGACCGGACCGCAGCAAAGCACGGCAACGCCAAGGACGCGCACAACCTTTCGGTAGGCGTTAGAATCGACGACGTGTTTGGGCTGCACGCGTGGCCGGCTGAGCAGATAGCTGCGGACAACCCTGACGGCCCGCTCGGGCAGTTCAACCACCGCGAGCTTTTCCTGCAACAGATGTTCAGGCTGCACGACACCGTCTGGATTGGGCAGCCGTATCAAAGCGGCCCAGCGTTTGCATCACAGTTCCAGACTGTGGACGCGTGGCTAAGCTCGCCACCAGCTTCCGAGTCCGAGTTCATTTGCCCCAACACGTTCCCACCCGGCACGCATCAGCGCGGCACAAAGCAGCTCGCAGTGAAGCGCTACTTCGTAATCGAGGGCGACGACTGCCACGCCGACAAGGACACCAACCGCGACTGCTGCGGTGCGATATTCAAGTATGCCATGGCAAGAAAGCCGCAGCTCAAGCTGAGGGCCGTCGTCGATGCCGGGAACAAATCGTTGCACGGGTGGTTTGAATACCCCGGCGACGACATCTACCGCTGGTGCCGGGAGGTTCTGCCCGCAATGGGAGCAGACCCGGCCACCATGCGCCTCGCTCAACCCGTCCGACTCGCCGGTCAGACACGCGCCTCGAGCGGAAAGGAGCAACGCCTACTATGGATTTCCAAGTAATCACGTCGGCCATACCCGTAAGGAACCTTGACGAGACGCTGCTTCAGGTAGCCTACACGCACAAACCGGCAGCCTACTGGATCAAGCAGACCGACCATGACGGCGTGCCGGGCTGGTATCCCAACAGTGAAGCCATGACGCGAACGTGGCTGAAGGACTGCAACCTCCAGTCTCAGTGCCAGAAGAGCGACAACTTGTCCGAGGTGGATCAGGCGTTGCTCTACATCATCCGAAAGAACCGGGTGGACTACGCCATCCCGCTCGCTGGCTACGCTGAGGGCTTGCTGAAGGCTGACGGCAGCCGCCTGCTTGTGACGACAAGCTGCACGCCGACCAAGGCGGTAGAGGGCGAGTGGGGGCACCTGAAGACCTACCTCGAGACGCTCCTCGGTGAGAACGTGATCGACCACCAGATGGGCTGGTGGAAGTGGGCACGGCTCAACCTCATGTCACGGAACAGCAACCTGCCCGGTCAGGTCATGGTCTACGTGGGCGCACCCGGCATCGGGAAGAGCTTCCTGCAAAAGCAGCTTACGACTGAACTGCTTGGTGGTCACGCGTCGGACCCGTTCAGATACATGAGCGGTGCAACCAGCTTCAACGCTGACTTGTTCAAGGCTGAGCACCTCATCATCGAGGACCAGTTCTCAGACACCGGCGGCAAGGGTCGCCGGGAGTTCGGAGCGAAGATCAAGGAGCTGGCAGTCAACGCGGTCCAGAGCTGCCACGGCAAGGGGGCTGACGCGGTCACGCTCAAGCCCAAGTGGCGCGTGTCTATGTCAATGAACAACGAGGCTGAGAATCTACGCGTGCTCCCGCCGCTTGACGACAGCATCCTCGACAAGATCATGCTGATTCAGTGCCACCAGCCCCGGCTCCCGGTGGACTTGTCCGACACCAGTCAGTGGTCCGCGTGGGACAAGATTGTGGCCGATGAGCTTCCCGCTTTGGCGTTCGCCATCGACAACTTTGAGGTTCCCAAGGCCATCATAACAGCACGTTACGGCGTGAAGGCGTGGCACGACCCCAAGCTGGTGGAGATGGAGCGAGAAGCAGGCGTTGAGCAGCAGCTGCTTGACATCATCATCAACGACCTGCCGTCTGTGTTCATTGGTGATGCCGAGTGGACCGGCACCAGCGTGGAGCTGGAGCGCATCCTCCTCGGCGGATCAATGCCATCTATCAGCCAGTCCAGAAAGCTCCTGTCGTGGAGCGGTGCCTGCGGCACATACCTCGGCCGGATGTCCAAGACGCACCCAACACGCCTAACAAGGCGGCGAGTGAAAGGAGTTACCCAATGGCGGATAAACCTAAAATAAGCTGGGGCGACATATCAGCCGGCCTGCGACCCGACGTAGACCGTGTCCGCACCATGTCAACCAAGTGGTTTGCCGACACGGTTAGTATGGTGGACCAAGGCTACCTGCACTTCTGGAAACGACGGGGGCTAGAACCCCCCAGAGTTTCCACGACGATGTTGGAGTCTAGTTACATCCCGACCGCGTTGGACGCTGATGGGAGCCACAGAGACAGCCCGTGTCGCAGCGTGGCCGATAGGCGGCGCGTCACATCGCATGAGGACGCCATACTTGACCGGTTAGGGTTCAAGTGACTGCCGAGTTCATAACATGGCAAGGACTGTGGATTACTGGCATGGCCGTGGGGACGTTCATAATGGTCTGCGGACTCATCGACGATGACGACCACGACCACGACGATGAGGACCCTACGCCACCGACTGGAAGTGTAAGCGCATGAAGAAGGGCTCACAGAAAAGCGACGGGAAGCAGAGCGACCAGCTGCGTCTTCGGAAGTGGCAGGTCGTTGTCGAGAGCAACAAGTGGGGAGACATCATCGTCGCCGCCAAGCTCGACACGCAGAATCCTGATGGCACCCCCGGCATGTCCTTCGGCAACGCCTACAAGGATTTCGACGACGCGAAGCCGCTCGGCCCGCAGATCGCCGAGCGCAGCCACTGGTTGTGGGAGCAGTTCAGGGGGAAGGTGGGACTATGAGCCAGTCCAAGACGCACAGCTGGGTCGAGGCGTGGACCAACGTCGCTATCGGCTACGCCATCAACATTGTCGCGAACCTCCTGATCTTCCCCCTGTTCGGGATCAACATCGCGTTCACTACCAACCTCGGGCTGGGGCTAGTCTACACGGTCATCAGCGTGTTGCGCTCCTACGTCCTGCGCCGAGTGTTCAATAAGAAGACCGGCTAGCGGGACTTCAGGTAGGCAGACACGTCCAACTTGAGGCGGTTTAGTTCACGTCGGTTCTTCCTCTGCCACGCTTGCTTAGCAATACGACCCGCAGTGCTGTAGCGCTTCTCAAGCACGTCGACCGCACGTCCCGGCAACCTCGCAGCAAGGTTCTGCCAGCTAGCCGAGCTGCTGATCTGGACAAACGCTCTCCCCTTCGCGCCCTGCACGTCAGCGTAGAGCGAGTCGTAGAGCTCAGGAGTCAGCGCCATCTTCTGCCCTGAGTGCGTGACGTTACGAGACACAACGCTCGGGATCACACGGTCATCGCCAGTGTCCCTGTAGATTGCGTAGAGCGCGTTGTTCGCAGTGTTCGCGATACTCTCACTCTTGAAGTGATCAAGCATGTGGTAGACCTGCTCATCGGACGCAAACGGGATCTTGGAATACTGCACATTTGGTGTCGCAGTAATCTCCTTGCCAAAGATGTCCCGCTTGGTGAGCAGCATCTCCCGATCACCAAACTTGTGGATCAGCACATTGCGGGCAGTCTTGTAGCTGTCGCCCGGCACAGTCAGGTTCACCTTCGGCGCATCCTCTTTAGTGTTTCGCCACGCCATGACAGTGTTCGGCATCGCGATGGACGAGATCAGGTTTACCTTGTCACCGACCCAGCGGTGTGTGCTGCCCCGCTCCAGTGCGCTGGTAAGCGAGGAGACACCCTGAAGCATGGTCTGGTTGACCGCAAACCGGCCCATTGCGATGCTCGTCCCAATCTGGTCGAGCCCGAGTTTAGTGACCATCGGGTCGGGGATCTGCGTCGGGTCTTTGGCTTGCAGCCGGGCAGCCTCGGCCTTAGCCGCGAGCACATAGCCAACCACGCCCAGCGAGTCCAAGCGGATTGTGTGATCGCCGGGCCTATAGCCCGCGTCTTCCTCGCCCTGCATCCGAAAGAACCCTGACATATTCATGCGGAAGTAGCCCATGCCGGATGCGGATCTCACAAGGTTCTCAGCCGTGTCCCCCTCGGGTCCGCCAGAGATTAGGTCTTCCGCGATTAGAGCCTCAGCAACCGCCGCAATGCTCATGCCGACGATAGCGTAGCTGGCGGACAGCTGGCTCTCGCGTATCAGGAGCCGCTTGGCGGTGGCGTCCGTAGCGTGAGTTGCCTGCATAGCCTTGGCAGCACTGTGAGCAAAGCCAAAGCCCGGCACAGCAAACTTGGCGCCCTCCAAGAACAGATTGATGGGCGTTCGGACGTAAGGGCTGAAAGCCACACGCGCACCCAATCGGAGTGTGGGGCCAAGGACCGGCGTAGCAGCCAGTGCGTTGTCAATGGACTGCGCTGCCTTCGCCATCGCGCTGGCGTTTTGGTAGGTGTATTGCAGTGCCTGCTCATCGGCAGCGGCTTTCGTTTGCGCGTCTTGCAGCAGTTCGATCTCAGCAAACTCACGGGTGCCCCGCTTGACATTCCTGATCTGGGTCTCCTCGGCAGCGCGTTGGGAGCGGAACCCTTCCTTCGCTAGCTCATCCAGAGCCGATAGCGACCGGAGCATGGACTCAGCAGGGAATCCAAAGATACCCTCGAAGATCTTGCCGACCGTGTCGGACACGCGGACCTTGCCGGTCTTGGCATCGACAGGCAGGTTACCGGTGAACGCTCGAGCGAACGCTTTGCCGGGGTTGAACCCGCGAATGACCTCGCCAACGATGATATCTTCAGAGGTTCCGTATCGGAAGGACTCAAAAGCTCGGCGAACCCCGCGCAGCGTGCCGCTGGTAAACCACGCGGCTTCGCGTCGCGACGGCAGTGCGACCGTTCGGTCACCGCTCTTGGAGAATTTGGCGCGAACGATGTCAGCGACTGTGGCCGGGATGCGGCCGACCAGCCGGGGGATCATGGAAATGTAGTTGCCCCACGCGTTCCGGTTGGTGGACACCGGAGTCAGCAGGTTGCCCTGAATCAGTGCAAGCAGGTCGGCCGGAAGCTGACGCAGTTTGCGCGGCATCAGCGAACGCGCCTCGTTAACCAGCTTGCGGAAGGCGAGGTTCTCGGTGGACTCAGCTTTGCGGGCTGCGGTGATCCGCGTGCGGTCGGTGGGGTTGTCAAGCGCGGCCTCGATGGCGTTGTCCATGACCACCTTGGCCTTGGCATCGTCATTGATGAGCCGGGACATCACGTCCCGCTGCTTCGGGGTCATCTTGCGGCCGTCCTTGAGTAGCTGGAGCTCCATCAGCTCGAGCCGATGGGTGGTAGCAGCCGCTCCCTTGAACTCTCGGAACTGGCGAAGCAGCTGCCCAATGGTAGTCCCGGCTTTCGCCAGTGCGCTGAAGACCCGTTTCGTTCCTACGGAATCCCCGGCGTCCTGTGCTCGGCGCATCCGCTCCATGCCGTCAAGGATCGCTGTGTTCTTCGGCCCCTCCTCACGCAGTGTCTCAAGTCGGGTGACACTAGCGTCAAGGTCGTCGTCAGTCCGACCAGCGTGCCCGTCTTGGATGTCCTTGATTGACTGCGTGTCGCGAAAGGCGATGTCGGGGTTCTTGCTTCGGATCGCGGCCAGCTCGGGGTCCGACCCCGCTGCTCGGTCAGAAAAGTTTCGGGTGAGGAGCTCGCTGTCAGGGTCCAGCTCCTGATTGATCAGCGGACGATTTTCCTCGCGGCCTCCGCGTCGGCTGAAGTTGATGTCGTCCGACGCGGTGCTAAACCGTCTCGAGAGCGGGACGACGACGCCAGCGGCATCGCGTGTCACCGGGTCGGCGGACTTGATGTGGCTCGGGTTGAACACGATCAGCTCGTCGGGGAGCCCGTCGGCCGGGGTGCGCTCGCCTTGATAGAATTGAATCGCGTCGTGACCTTCCGCCAGCAAATTCTGTCGTGCTCCCTCGGTGATGAGCTGCGGGAACTCCCGGTGCCCTCCCGCGAACACGTCGGTCGCCCACGCTTTGGTGTCCATATCCACTACGAGTGGGTTTTTCTGCTTCGCGTAAACGCGCAGAATTCGCTGACCTGTCGGCTTGGAGTTGTGAAAAGCTGGGGTGTTCTCGGCGTCGTAGGATAGGAAGACGGCACGACCGGATGGGCCGACTAGCGTGTGCGTCCCGCCGTCGCCGTCAGGCCACGACTGCTGCCTCGGCTCTTCTCCCCCAGCCGCGAACTTGCGGAACTCACCCCAAGTCCGGTGGAAGGCCGGGGTTGGGTCGAATCCTGCTGCTTTCGCGGCAGCGTCCACGGCTTGCTGCGCCCCAGCAGTGTCCCCGGCATCGACCAGCTGCTGGTATTCCACGTCGCCTCCGCGTCGGCTGAACTGTCCGCCCCGGTCAATGAACTCGTCGAACTTCGCAGCCTCACCGCGCTGCTGTACTAGAGACTCGAGGTCAGCTGCTCGGGGAAATCGGACTTGAGGGCTTCCACGTCGGCGCCTTGTTCGTACACCAGTGGAATCATCTCCTCCAACGATAACGCTTTCGGCACCGGTCGCCGCAGCCTCACCCGGTTTAACACGGCTTGAGCCATAGCTTGATGGGGCCCAATCTGGGAGGCTAAACCCTCCAAAGCCTTCAGTGATAATTTGGCGTGCTGTTTCATCGTTAGGTGTATTCTTCCACACTTTTCGTGCGGCTGGCAATGGTTTTTCAGTAGGGTCTCGCAGCGGAACGAGCGCCATCGTCTCCACGCCGGTCACCAAGCTCTTTCGGAGCTTAGCAGGACCGGCCAGCTGACGCTTCTGGCTGTCCGACATCAGCGTGCGGATCTGCTCCCAAGTGATCGACTGCATCTCGCGGGCAAGGAGACCACGATCCTTGGCTGCCTGCCGGTAGGCTTCAGCGAACACAGCGTAGATCCCCTGCTGACCGTGGAGCTTCGCGCCACGGTTGGAGTTCTTGAATTCCGGCTGGTCCTTCCCGCTCGAACCAAAGTTGTTGGCGACCTCACCACTGCTTCCCGCCAGCGGTAGGAACAGCCCGGCCGCAATGGCGTGCGTGTCCATCGTGACGTGGTCGGGGTTAGTCGGGTCAGCGATGTTGTTGTAGAAGTTGCGGACCTTGTGCTGGTCGCCCAGCATCATGTGGATGGTCATCGTGTCGCCCTGAGACGCCTTGATCGCCTTGTTGATCTCAGCGTAGGAGCCCCACCCAATACCCGAGTTCGACCCGTCCTTGTTGGTTTGGAGTCGGACACGGTCACCCTCCGGTGTGAGCACGGCGTAGGAACGGGGGTTGTGCGCCTCGTCCCACATCCGCACAAACATCGCACGGTGATGGTCGTCAGTGATGTCGGCTAGGGTCTTGCCCGAGTAGAGTTGAACCCATTGCTTGGCTTCAATCACGCGTTCCTTCCGATCCGCAAGCACCTCTCGCTGAGTGCTCATGTTCTTCTGCTCCTTAGTCTTTCGGAGTGCGATGTCCTCAACCAGCATCTTTGCCATCTCGGGCGTGACCGAGGCGTTCTGCTTGGTGCCCCAGATGTCCAGCACCCGGCCGGCGAGTGACACGTTCTGGAACCAGTCCTTCTGTGGCGACAGGACAGCCATCGTCGCGCTGGCCTGCTCAAGCGTCACCTTGTATCGCGCAGAAAAGTCCTGCGCGATGCGGTTCGCGCCCTCATACCAGAGTTTGGCGCGGGCACGCAGCGTCGAGTCCATGCCGTCATGGAGCGCGAGCAGGTTGCCTTTCACCAGTCGAATCAGCTCGTCGTAAGTCTGTCGGACACTGCCGCCCTTGAAGTTCCGCATGATTGACCAGTCCTTGATCAAGTTTGCGTTGAGAGCTGCGCTCTCCTGCTTCAGGTAGTTCTCGTAGCTAGTGTGCCCAGCCTCCCCGGTGGCAATCTGTTCCTCAAGCGACGTCCCGGCATCCCGTGGCGGCGCGGTCGGGAGTGTCTGACCGGCGACAACCTTGTATTTGCCAGACAGCGTCAGCTCCTGATCGACCAGAGCGCGGTTTGGGTCGTTACCGCGCTCGCCTCGGCGAGAGAAGAGCGGGGCGTCGGGGTCAACAGGTTGAGGCTGGGCCGGTGTGGCGTCCGACCCAGCCTCGGTGTCCTGCGGCGGACGACCACGGCTGGGATTCCGTTCTTCCCGCGTGGTGATAGCGTGCTCAACGGTGCCTTCACCCCGGTTGAACTTATCGTAAAAGTCTTGCGCGTCCTCAAGCATGAACCGCAGCTCATCAAGCGCGTCGCTAGTGTCTTCCTTGTTCCCTACCTCGCGCTGGATTCGGCGCAGCTCCTTCACGTCATCCTTGGAGATGAAGCTATTCTCCTGCGCCTGCTTGGCGAGGCGGTGTAGCTGCGCCGGTTCAGCCAGATTTGTGATCGCGTCGTCGACCCTGCCGGCTAGCTTTTTGAGAACAGCTTCCTGCTTGTCGATGCTAGCTTTGACGCGAGCCTTGCTGTCCGCGCTGTCTGGGTCGTAGAACTTGGACTTGGACTCCACCGGCGGTTGGTGTGGCGCGGTCGGCGGTTCAGAAAGCCGTCCGCCCTCGTCACCGAAACCAAAGTCGCCCTGTTTGGTGGACTGATCGCTCGGAGTTGCCCGCTGAGCGGCGGCCACCAGCTGGCCCGGTGTCCTGACACTCGGCTCGGATTTGGATGCCGTGGCGGTGCCACCCTGAGCCTCGTCAAATTCAGCTCGACCCAAAAAGCCGCGACTAGTGCGACCGCCTTCGGGGTCAACACGTCCACGGTCTGGGTTTCGGTTTGGGCGTTGCCGCCCAGTGAGCTGCGCTATCGCACTGAGGTCAGGCTCAACTGAGTGCTGACCCGGCCGCTGGCCGGGGAGTTCTAAATCGGGAGCTTGCGTGACTTCGCGGTCACGACCGACAAGCGGGGTCTCTCGGGTCTGAACCGGCCGCTTGACTGGCGCATCAAACTCAGTTCGCTGAGCTTCTCGGATGTCCGCCCGGTGTCGGACGCCGCCAGCTTGCTCACTTTCAAGAGCAGATCGCGCTGCTGCCTCAGCCTTGATCCGCTCAATGGGACCGACAACGGCTTCACGGGCTGCCGGATCAAGCTGACCCAGCTGACCCAGCTTGTTGAGGTCAGCTTCAGGCTCTGGAACACCAGCGCGTCCCCGAGTATTTCGGTCAATAGTCTGGCTGATGGCGTCGTCAAGGCCGCGACTGCCCGTGTCGCCCTTGCCGAAAAAGATTGTGTCGACGGTTTCAGGCAGGAGTCGACGTTGACGTTTCGCGGTCCGCTCGGAGATCTCTTTTTGAAGTTTCCTGACTAGCTTAGTATCCCCCTGAGCGGATGCCTGCTCCAGCCGCGCCTCGCGCACGTTGATCTCGGCTTCGAGATCCCCTGCGGTTGTCCGAGTCTCACGGTCGAACTCATACTTCTTGCCAGCATCAAGAAAGTCGCGGAAGGACGCGTCCAGCCCGTCGACAAAGCCGAGGCTTCGGCCGACCTTCTCGCCCTTGACTCGGAAGTCCCTTGCCAGATTGCCCATCCAGCCCTCAATGGGGTTGGCTTCAGCATCACTGAGCCTGCCCTTCGCCCACGCGTCGTTGCGGAGCGACACACGTTCAGCATACCACTCGTTGAACTGACGCTCAGGGTCCGTCGAGAACAGATCCTTGGAGATGTTCTTGCGTGGGTTGCCATCGGCGTCGAATAGCGGGCCAGCTCTCTCGGCGAACTCAGCTGTCTTCAGATCTCGCAGCTTCTCTCGGATGCGCGGAGGAAGCGTGCGGAGGTGAGCGTGAGCCGCCTCATGGTTCAGCGTAATGCGCTGGATAGCGTCGCCCTTCCACTCAAAGATACTGAGGAACGCAGAGATCGAGTTGGACGCCGGGTTGAACTGCGCGTCCTGCCCGTCGCTACCCTCCTTCGCAAGGACTTCAAGATCCAGAGGCATAGTGCCATCGGTGATCGTGTCCCACACGTTCAACAGAAGTTCCTTGTTCGCCTTCAGAGCCCTGAGTTTTTCAGAGCGGGTCCGCTGGCCGAACAGCCCGCTGCCTTCCAACTGCTGCGCGGCTTCAAGATCCTCACCACCCTCTCTGCGTCGGACACCGTGCTGGGCTTCCAGAATCTGGTTATCAAGACCGCCAAGGACAGCCTCGACGTTCTCATTGTGGAACAGCCGGTCGCCAAACTTCTTGCCAGCCCTTACGTTCTGTATGCCCGTGGCGCCCTTCTGGACTCCAAGGAACGTGCCGCGCAACGCCGTGCCGGCTGCACCGGCAATTGCTACACGCTCTCCAAGCGTGCCCCGGTAGTTGCTGGCGTCAATTCCGAAAGCTAGCTCCTGTCCGACATTGACGCCTTCAAGCACAACGTCATCTACGCCACCTTGGATAGCCTGAACGGCAAGCCGCTTCCCGCCTCGGGTAGAGCTTCCGGCTAGCATTACCTTCTTCGCGGCAAGCGCGACCTTGCCTTTGCCGGGGACCAGCTTGGTGCCGAGCTTGACGAACGCACCGCCGGGGATGACGTTTGCCGCACCGGTCAGCACACCTGAAATGCCTGCGGCTTTGGCGGACTGGCTCCAAGCCTCGTCCTCATCAATGCCCTCGTCTAGTTGCGAGAAAAAGTTAGAGCGGAGACTGTGCCCGACCTGCGTCGGGACGTCCGATACAAGGGAGCCTCCAAGGAACCCAACCCCGGCACCCGGCGGGCCGCCGATTAGGAAGCCTGCACCAGCCGCCGGGAGAGCCTTGGACATCGTAGCAGCTACGCCGCCCGCCAGTCCTCCCGCCATTCCGTAAGCGTCGGAGCCGTTGGCCTCGACTTGTGCGATGTATTCCGACTTGAGAATCCGGCGAAGCTCATTCGGTCGGATGGTAGTAGCCTGCCGTGCTCTCAGGTAGTCATCACCGAACGCGTTGACTGCGTCGCCTAGAAACCGAGTCTCCTCGGGTGCAGAGTTGATGCGTGCGCGGACGTTGTTGTGGAAGCCCTGAAGCCCCGTCACCTTGTGCCCAAACTTGGCACGCAGGTCGCCCACAAACGCGTCGAGCCGCTGGGTCTGCTCCTCGGGGGACAGGTTCGGCCAGTTGGGGTGTCTCTGCACCGCTTGCCACCGCTGATGAAGTCCAGTTTCGCCCATAATTACCTCGTCAAACTCTGCAATTCAAGAACCGCATCCCGCATCTTCCTTGGCATCTGGGTAGGCTTCAGAACCTTGCCCGGCGCAACGCCACGATCTTGCCGCATCTGTTCAATCATCATCTGAAGCTCCCGAACTCGGGGCGTGATCGTGTCGACGCCAGAACCCGTGGACTGGCCGTCCCTGCGAGACGCCGCGACCGAGCCTGCTGTAGTGCCGATCAGTTTACCGGACCCCAGCGAAGCGTTGAGAAAGCGACGGCCAAGTGAGTTGACTTGGGCTCCAGCCGGAACAGCTGCCGCCGGAACAGCTGCCGCCGGAACAGCTCCAGCTACCTCGGCTGCGGAACCGAGCTGACCGGAGCCTGAGCTGGCAGGAACCACAAACGCCGCTCCAGCGTACCTTTCAGCTGTGGCGGCAAGGCTGTCAGCCGTGACAGAAAGTCCCCCGGCGTTGTCAATAGCAGGCACTTCTGGGACACCGCCGCCGCCGCCGCCGCCGTTGCTAGCGCCGTCAAGCACGCCGTCTCCGGTGTCGAGTAAGCGTTGACCCGCGCTAGGTGACAGCGGCTTGCTCTCTCCGGTCCGCTGGTTGACCATCGTGTATCCGCTGATCTTAGTCCCGTCATCGTTGTATATCTCAGTGAGCTTGACCGCAGACCAGCTCTCTGCCACGGGCAGCGCCTTGAACCTAGAGTCCGTCACCTTCTCTAGTTCGCTCATGCTGCCATTGTTAATAGCCATGTCCGCCGCTTTTGCCGTCATCTCGTCCAGCGTTCTAATTGCCTTCAGCCTTGCCTGTAGCCCTTGCTTGTAGCCGGGGCGTGCAATGCGGTCAATATCAGGGTTTTCCAGTGCCTGCACAATGTCCCACTCTTCTGTGATCTGGGCTGTCATTGCATCGACTTGGTTGTCGCGGATTGTCATGGGCTTGGCCGCATCAACCCTTGCCTTCTCTATGCCTTCTCTGGAATCTCGGTCCGCGTCTCCCGATAGCTTCTTGGCTAATGCTGTGTCGGCTTTTTGGGCGGCCTCAGTCTTGGCCCGAGCAGCATTACCCATCTCCGTCGCCCGACTCGCGTTGACTGCGGCAAGGAGCGAGGCTTTGGCACGCGCATCCAGCCCTTTCTCGCGTCGCTGAGATATTTCATCTGCTGCCTCGATTCCGTCCGCAGCCATGCGCGCCTTCAAAGAACGGTCGGCATTCTGAGACTGAGCAAGGTAGGCTCGGTCGCCGGCATGACGTGCCTCTTCGCGCTCGAGTGACTTCTTCCGCATCGCCGCTTCGATGAAGGGCTGTCCCATCTGCATACCAGCTTGGAACCCGTTGAGTAGATCGCTTGCCATATTTTTAATCCTTGATCTTCGTGTCCATCCACTTGCGGATGTGTGCCTTCACCTCGGGCTTGTCCTTGATTGACTCAGCGAGCTTCTCGCCGTTCGCGATGTAGAACTCGCGGAAGTCGTCGCTGGCCTCTGTCGCTACCCACTCGCGGAACTGCTTCCACTTCGGGTTGTCGTTGCCGTAGACCTCGCGAGCGACCCAGCAGCCAATGAGCGCAGCGGAACCGAGAGAGGTTGCCGCGCCAGTTACCATGCCGAGACCCTCCATCCACGGGCTCGTCTGTGCTGACTGCGTGGCGTAGTTCTGGGAATTGGTACCAAAGGACTGCTGCGAGAACGCGGCAGCTGCCGCGCCAGCGTTGCGGTCGAGTCCGACTGCGTTTCCTGCCAGTGCTTGGAACGGAGCGGCACCGGCACCGGCCTGACGCAGCTGCCCAAACTGCGACAGCGGGGTCGTGCCTGACAGGAACGCTGCGGCGTTCTGTTGACGCTGCTGGAAACGCTGGTCAGAGAACTGGGAGGTGGAAAGAGCTTCCTGCACCGCTGGCGCTAGTCCATTGATGTTCCCTCGGGCAGTCTGCGACGCTCGAGTGGACTGCTGGACCGAACGAAGCTGGTCACCGGACAGACCGCGACCGGCCGCGAGCTCACTGGTAACGTCCCCGCCAAGTTTTTCGCGGAGCGCAAAGCCAATGGGGTCCGACGCCTTCAGCTGCTCACGGGACGTGTCCAGAAACTGCTGCCCAAACTCGCTCTGGATGTCGAGGAAGTCTTGAGCCTGTCCGAACGCTGACTCACGGTTGGTTGACAACTGTGCTCGGTTCACGTCGGCATCCCCGAGACCGGTGAAGTCATACTCGAAGGTCTCGCCGTCCAGCTCGAAGGAACCCTTCTGGCCGAGGCGTGACGCAACGTCAAGCTGCCGGCGGACCGGAAGGGTCTCAATGTCAGTGAGGATGCCCTCACGGTTTGCCGCCGCGTAGTCGGGGGCTTCAGGCGGTGGTGGGTTCTTTGCCATGGTTCAATCTAGTTTCGAGTCTATCAAATTGGAATGTCCGCCGACCTTCACGATCCGCACGGTCAAACGAGACGAGCTTGCGCTTTCCGTATCGCTGCTTCATCGCCTGCCAAAGGACCGGCATCACTCGCGGCCCAACAACGAGGTCGATGAAAATCGTATCCCCGAGCTCATCGTGGGCATACCAGTCATCAACGTCAGTGGTGTCCGACACGCACCGAGCAGCCCCAACGCCAACAATGGTGCGATCCGAGCTGTAGACGCTTACCATTCGGCGGCGGGCAATAGCAAAACCGACCCATGACGCTAACGCAAGGTCGCTCCACGTCGAAAAGCTCGAGATGTTCTCTCGTATGAGCTGCGCGACTGGAGCGATCTGGTCCATTTAGTAGTCAATCCGCATCGGTTCAATAAACGCTGACATCACCAGTGCCCTGAGCGAGACACGGCCAGCGGCGGCTGTGACCTTCGGTTGCGCCTCGCTGACCTGACGATACTTGAGCAAATTGTAGGCCCGCCGGTAGTGCCCACCGTCGCTCAGACTTGCCGGGAGGTCGAACGGCAGCAGCAGCAGAGCGACCGAGGACGCTAAGCCTGCGGCGACGGTTTCAAACGGCGTACCTTCGGCTGACAGCGATAAGTCTAGCGTAGCCGTTGAGTCCGTGAACTCCAGCTCGATATTCAGCAGGGACTTCGGAGAGACCGGCTCCCCGAAGCTGAACGACCGGAACCAGAGCTCGGTTGGGATGTCAGTTGTTGCCGCCAGCTCATCGGTGTCCACCTCGCTGCTGTCGACGTAGGTTCGGATCAAGCCGTCATCTGTTCCAAAGTGGAGCCTCTGCTCATTCCTGAACTTTGAGCGAACCATCAGGGACACATTCGGCCCAGTCCACTCGCTGCTCCAGACTTGGTGGTATGTGTCAAAAACCAGCAGGGTGTTGTTGTCGGTTGACGTACCTGACGCGAACGACAGGAAAAGTTTGTTGTCGAAGTAGCCCATGGACGCCTTGTGGACCTGCGCCCAGTTGACGTCGTCAATGTAGCTCTGAACCTGCACCGACACTGAACCAGAGATCTCCCTCTGGGTCTCTTGGATCATGCGTCGGACAGACTGCACGCCGTCCCTCGACAGCCACCACACGTCTGCGCCGACCTGCATCGTCGCCCAGTGCGATACCGATCCAACTGTAGAACTGATCTTGGACACCGCCCAGTCAACTACCTCAGCGCGGGGGTCCGTCGATACGGTGTAGGTTGAGTTCGCCTTAAAGACCAGCAAGCTAAAATTGTCCCAGCTGTGAATGCCAGTAATTGCCTCGCCGTCGCTCCCAATGGTGACCGTGCTGAGCGTCGGAAATCTGTCCAGCTCGAGGATGTCCGACACGTAAAGCGTGTCCCTATCAGCAGCCACGCCGGCTAGGAACACACGTTCGGTATGCCACGTTGCAATGTTGCCGGCCGGCGGGGTTGTCAACGCGTAGGTGAACGTCGCAAGAGTCCCAGAGCCGCCGGTGTATCCCGAGGGGGCAGCAGTGTAGCCCCGGCCACGGGTGGCCCCAGTTCCCCAGTCCACCGTCAAGACCTCACCACTGGCGCCGATAGTCGCGACACGGGCAACTGCATCGATCTCCGGTGTTCCGCCGGTCAGCGTTAAGAGGTCGCCTACGACGTAGCCTGAGCCGGTAACCAAAACCACGGGGATTGTGGCGTGGTTGATTGCGCGGACAGTCGTGCCGTCGTAATACATTGCAGCAGTGTCACTGAAGAAAAGCGCGTGTCGCTGTGCTTGGAACGCCGAGACGCGCCCGGTAAGCGTGTAGCCGGGCACAGCTGTGAACGACGAGTTGTTCCAGACCTTGAGCTCGTTGTCGTTCACCACTAGCACCTCCTCTGTGCCGGGGCCGGTCTCGTAATAGGCCATCCCCTGAACCGTCGCAGGGGATGCCATGACGCCGTTGGCGACCATGCCGCCGCGTGTGCGGATGCGACCGGTCTTCAGCAGCGTCGTGTTGATGCCCTTGGCATACTGGTTGTCTGTCAGAACGTGCGGGAGCACCGTCGTGTTCATACCGCCGCGAAAGTCAGCAGCAGCAGACCAAACTGGCTGGTCGTCGAGATTATTATTGTCCCAGAGCGGCATAGTTATTTACTTTTGCAGATCATGGCCCACCACCTTCCCCACCTCCACCATCGCCAGCTTCACCATCATCGCCCTCGCCTTCCCCTGAATCTTCGGGAGCGCCATCAAATGTTGGTGCGTTCGTAAATCCAAGTTCTGCCGCCCGGTCATACAGATACGCCCCGTTCGTATCCTCATCGTATGTTTCCACGGTGATGCCGGGGTTCGCTGTTACAAACGTGTCCAATGCGGTTTTATCCGTAGCATTCAGCAATATCCCCGCTATTCCCACCGTGTCCGAGGAACTGTCAGTCCAGTCCGCAACGAACATATCACCGCCGTTCGAGAGTGTTCCACTTCCGAACGTGTTTGCGGCTGCGATCTGTGATGAAGGCACGACGATGAAACACCGCGTCGGTGCTGTCGAGAACACTGGCGGGTTGTTCGGTTTTCGGTTTCTTGGTTTTTTACGTGCCATTCAAATTCCCCACTTTGTTGCCAGATACGGTTCCAGATTTGTTGTCGGGTCTTCGTATTCTGCGATCAAGCCCATCTCCGCGATGTATCCCGACATCTTCCAAGCCCCGTTGGACAGGCTTCCAATCGTGGGCTTATACAGGCAGTCATTGATGTTCCCCGCTAAAGTTCCCGATTCATGCAGTGCTGCATCTTCTCGGTACGTCCACGTTGAACCGGTTCGCGCAACGGTCGCGTAGTGCCAATTCGTGTCTTCCGAGGAGGCGTCTTCCAGAATGATGCTAGACGTTCCGACTCCCGACTGCCAATACGTTGCGTCATACCCATTCCAATTCGTGAGCTGGAATTTTGTTCCTGCCGCAGTCGCGTCGTCTGACTTGTCGAACACCGCGCTCAATGCTGGCTGGAACGAATTGAACTTGTAAACGCACCAGAACACCATGTCGCCGCTGACGTTGTTCATGTCCGATGTATTTGCCGTCTGCATATTGTCGCCTCCATCGAAATACACTGCTGGTCTTCCAAACTTTACCCCGGTTTTGAACGTGGGCTTGTTCGCGGTCAGCCCCTGCAAAAAGTGGTAATTGTAAGACCCGAACTCGTCATCCCACTGGGCGACAGGATCATTATTCGCAAGCCCTAACTGGTCCGCGTCAATCCAAAATCGTTGTGATCCGAGGTCTGCCGGTGTCCACGGTCCACCCGCCGTTCTTCTGATTAGCAGTCCCATACTTTTCAGTCCTCTGTGTATTCGATTGTGACCATCATTTCCGTGACCGTTCCGCCCTGTGCCGTAGTCTTGCACCTTACGAAACTCCCGGCGCCAACCGCCGGATTGTTGAAAACGGTTATTTTGTTCCCGCCCGTTGTGCTTGTCGTTGCTGATGGAGTTGTGATGAGAGCAGTGCCCGCGTTGCTCCTATCCGTGTGGTGCCTTATGTCCACGGTCACGCTCGGTGAGCCTGATCCCACCAAAATAATAGTGAGCCGCGAGATTGTGATAGCCGTGTGCGAGTAGAACATCGCAACGTCTTCAGTCGCGATTGGATCTTCGATTGTGATCTCTTTGGTCTGGACATGGCGAACGTCGCCAGCCAGTGCCGCGATTGCTTGCGCTACTCGCTGGGGTGTCCAGCGTGCAGCTACCGTAGCCGTTCCCGACACCGCATCAACTAGAGAAACTATGGCAACCTGATTGTTATAAGCAGTCTCAATCTGAGCATCAGTTTGGTCTTCAGTTGCGCCGGTTTCGATCCCGTCGAGCTTTGTGAACTGGGCGTCAGTAAAGGCGTTAGTTTCTGCTTGGTAGGCCGTCTTGATCTGAGCACCGGTCTGGTCAGCAGTTGCGCTGGTTTCGATCCCGTCGAGCTTTGTGAACTGAGTGTCAGTAAAGGCGTTAACTTCGCCTTCGTAGGCCGTCTTGATCTGAGCAGCAGTTTGGTCAGCGGTTGCGTCGGCTTCGATCCCGTCGAGCTTTGTGCGCTCAACGTCGGTCATCACCTTCTTGGTGGAAGTCTCGGTGATGTCAGTCGCCGCGTGAGTGTGCGCGGTTGGCGTTCTTGTTGCGGAAGAAGTGTCGAGCGTTGCGTCTCCAACGATTGCATTCAACTTGGCAATCGTGTTGATGTCCGTCGAAGCTAAACCGGAACCGGAGGCACCTGCGGTCGTTTCTTTCCAGACAGCCGCCCCGCTGGCGGTGTCAACACAGACAAACTCTTTGCCGCTGCTAACATTGATCCAGCGGGACCAGACTGACCAGCCGCTCCACAGGTCGTCGTTTACAGTGGGGTCTACGGTTCCTATTTGCTTATTCTTGATCGTGTAGACTGCGTCACCAGCCGAGTTCATAATGAACGTGGC
>Ga0302117_10000051_pt1 | contig 37539 bp, 33 predicted proteins | sample AG5_322_MG_FD_203112 | JGI IMG/M metagenome (GOLD analysis project Ga0302117, IMG submission 203112) | Marine microbial communities from Western Arctic Ocean, Canada - AG5_32.2 | ecosystem: Environmental > Aquatic > Marine > Oceanic | place: Canada: Western Arctic Ocean | collected 2017-10-01 | reverse complement strand
TCCTCTCTTCCGGCCAAGCTGCGCGCCAATGAACCATGGGTGCGATCTGTGGCTGGGATTCAAACTGACATCCTTCAGCTGCTAGATTCCAAGCTGGTATCTTTAAAGTAGCGAGTACGTCAACTCCTTTTGAATAGCACGAAAGACGCAGGAGCAGTCTGACTCGCTGTCTGGATTGTGAATAAGTGCGGCTCGTGTAAAATTGTCCTCTTTTTCTGGCTTGAGCAATCTTGTGCTCTTTCCAATCCGGCGTCGGAATTGCTGATGCCCTCACCTCGTTAAGCTAATTGAGTAAGCTGTGACTTTAAAGAATGACCGACTATTGAAAGCCCTGTTAGGTGAGCCGGTAGATGTTACCCCTGTATGGATGATGCGACAGGCAGGCCGCTATCTGCCGGAGTACCGAGCTACGCGCAAACAGGCAGGTGATTTCCTAACGGTATGTAAAACGCCCCAGTTAGCATGTGAGGTCACCATGCAGCCACTGAGGCGCTACCCCTTCGATGCTGCCATCTTATTCTCAGACATACTTACGATTCCCGATGCGCTCGGGCAGGGTTTGTATTTTTCCGAAGGTGAGGGGCCAAAGTTTCATAAGGTGATTCGATCGGCGGCGGATGTTGAGCAGTTGCCCGATGTCGATATTGCGGATGAGTTGTCCTACGTGACAGATGCGGTGTCGGTAATTCGCAAAGAATTGAATGGAACAGTACCGCTGATCGGATTTTCTGGCAGCCCTTGGACCTTGGCGACCTATATGATCGAGGGCGGGGGGAGTAAGGACTTTCGACTTGCTAAACAATTCATGTATGACAATCCTGAAGCCATGCATTTGTTGTTAGAAAAATTGGCAGATTCAGTTACGGACTACCTGAATGCGCAGATCCGTGCCGGTGCGCAAGCCGTGCAAATATTTGATACTTGGGGCGGAATTCTAAGCGGTAACGCTTATCGAGAATTTTCTCTTAACTACATGACGAAGATCGTCAGTAAGCTACAGAAAGAAAATGAGGGCCGGCGCGTTCCCGTTATTTTGTTCACGAAGAACGGTGGGCAGTGGCTTGAATCGATTGCCGATTCAGGTTGCGATGCAATCGGCTTGGATTGGACGACAGAAATCGGGGATGCCCGAGTAAGGGTTGGAGGCCGAGTTGCCCTGCAAGGCAATATGGACCCCTCTATTCTTTATGCATCTCCCGCGGTCATTCGTGAAGAAGTGGCAACTATTCTAAAGAGCTTCGGTTCTGGCGAGGGTCATGTATTCAATCTTGGTCATGGAATCACTCCGGGGGTAAATCCTGACCATGTTTTCCATTTCGTTGAAGCGGTCCATGAGCATTCTGAGCAATACCACCGATAGCAATTCAGTAGCGGTAGCTGTCAGCCTAGGCTCGAATCTGCCCTATTTGAATCTTTCTCCGAAAGGGATCGTGCTGGCTGCAATGGAGAGTCTGCGACGTATTAGCCTCGAGGCCGAAGCCTCCTCTCTGTATCTCAGTGAGGCGATAGACTGCCCCTGGGGTACCGGCGATTTCATCAACGCAGCTATGGTTCTGCGTTTAGCCTCGAAGACCTCTGCTAGCGAGCTTTTGGCGGTTTTGCAAGGCATTGAGGCCGATTATGGTCGTCAGCGCAGCGCCGAGCAGAATCAGGCTCGCACTCTGGATATCGATATCATTTCATATGCAAATCAAGAGCTCGAAAGTTCCCACTTAATACTGCCTCATCCCCGAGCTACGCAAAGAAGGTTTGTATTAATGCCGCTCGCGGAGATCCACCCTGAAATGGTCCTTCCTGGGTATTCGGAAAATATCGCCCAGCTTCTAGCTGCACTACCCCACGTCGAGAATGTGCACCTACTAGCTTAAATGGCAATAACTTACTGATATAAATAATAATATCTTAATGAGGCGACATGTAAGGGCATCAATATCATGCCGGTATGGCATTGGTTTCTAGCTACAAATCAATTCTTATTGGCCCGTTATGGTGCTAATATCTCAAAGTTGCTTGAGGAGTCATTGTAGCTGTGGGTAGATGCTCGAGCTCCTAACCAGTAAGAGTTTTTGGAAAAGATTAAGAGTAATGAAAAGTAACCATCAACATAATGCGCTGGCGATCGCTTTGCTGCTACTAGGATTAGCCTTCATGGGCTCTTCCGCTATGGCTCAGGATGGTTATTCCTTCATCGATGAACCTGCAGATAACCAGTCAGGTAACGCCATCTTCCGCATAGCACCCAGCTCTATACTGAATGAGCAGGCGCCATTTTTGAGCATTGCCAGAAGTGTTGAGCAGAAAGACTTTCAAGGCGCTGTTGTAGACGATGCCTTAAACTTCAATCTGGGCATGCAGATTGAGCCTATTGCTGGATTGAGCGTTAGTGCAAATGCTTGGAAAATGCAGATCGATGAGGCACCGGCGACCAATAACAATTGGCAGGGCGGGCTAACTAATCTATACATCGATGATTCGGCAATCACAGAATTCAATATAGACAACCCACTACTGGGGACCAATGTCGAATCGAACGGATTTGATCTGGGCGCCTCCTACATATGGGATACGAATCGCTTCGGTCAGTTTACCCTCAGTTCCACAACAACCTATGTTGAGGAATTCGAGAACAACGGCGTGCTACTAGACTTCGCCACTTCCGACATCACCGAAATAGATGAGCGGTTGATTAGCCCAGAACTGCAGAGTAGTCTGATGCTCTCTTGGCAATTCGGAAACCACACGGCCAGTGCTATAACTAATTACTTTGATTCATTTAAAGATATTAGTGAATTGAACATGGACGAAATAAACGAGTTAGTCGATAACATCACTACCTTCGATTTTGAGTACGGCTACAGTGTGAAGACCGGTTTGCATGACCGTGCAATAATTTCGTTTGGTATTCGCAATATCTTCGATGAGAAGACTGCACAGATTCTAAATTCTACTACGCGCATTCTGGATCAGAATGGTCGGGTAGCTTATGGGTCTATTAAGTACCAGTTTTAGGTACAACCTTCCTCGCATTTTGTTTTCTTGTAACGCAGCATTCTCGAGATGCCTTGAGCAAGTTTGCCTTTCTGGCGGCATCCGAACACATCGAAGTTTGCGGCTGTGTGTTTCGAGTTCTGCTTAGGGCGGAGTGGGAGATTGAGACTCTGCAGTGCTTGGCGAGGACATTGCCTATCACACTGGTCTGATTAAATTCTCGCGAGTCTAGCCGGCTTTTGTGCAAAGGAATTGGTACAAGCAGTTCAGGTTTGGCCCCCAATTTAGTAAGCATTGAACGCGCTCGCAAAGACTCTTGAAAAGAAATAGCCAATATCAAAGCGAGCTGAAAACTTGAAATCGGCAACCAATTTATCGATTGGTGAAACATAGGGAAATACACAGGTGCAGGAATCGAAGCTCGGTGGAGAAAGTTGGCAACTAGTGTAGCAGGAATCCATAACCAGTCCGCCGCTTAGTTCGATACCGCAGCGTCGGGAGCAATCGCCGATTTTTGGCAGCTCGTATCCACAGTCATTGCAGATACTGTAGTCTAAATCTGCATTTTGTTCGAATACGATGCAGGTGGTTGGTAGGGCGCAGCGGATCGACTGTTTTAGCTCATAAAACATTTGAAGAGCTCTCTCCTCAATGTTGAATCAAACAGTGAGTCGCTTATCTAACCCTTTGGCTGCGAGTCAAAGTATAGATGACGCTAAGCGCTTCCCAACATTTGCGCCTAACAACGCAGTACCTGTTATGGCTAGCATCCCCTATAATCACATCTCAATAGTAAAGTTTTGTTGGGGAACAAAGAAATGGCTACTTATAGGGCTCCGTTAAGAGATATCAGGTTTCTTTTAAATAATGTATTCAATGTAGATCAGTTATTCGCCAGCATGCCGGACACGGCAGAGGTCACCGATGACCTGATCGTTGCTATTGTCGAAGAGGCAGGAAAGATAGCAGAAGGGTTGCTCGCTCCCATTAATTCCAGTGGTGATGCTGAAGCCTGCTATTTTGATAACGGCACAGTCACTACACCAAAGGGTTTTAAGGAAGCCTATAAGGCATTTGCTGAAGGAGGTTGGCCAAGCCTAACTGGCGATGTGAATTACGGTGGTCAAGGCATGCCTAAGATGCTGTCTGCTGTAATTGAAGAAATGTTATTTGCTGCCAATTCCTCTTTCGCGCTCTATACGATTCTCAATACTGGTGCGACGCTAACTCTGAGCCATCATGGCAGCGATGAATTGAAGCAGCGCTACCTGCCGAAAATGTACTCCGGCAATTGGTCCGGTACGATGTGCCTAACCGAGCCTCACGCGGGAACCGACCTTGGGATGATTAAGACTAAGGCCGAACTGCAAGCCGATGGCAGCTACCTGCTAAGCGGCACCAAAATATTTATTACAGCCGGTGAACATGACCTTACCGAGAACATCATTCACCTGGTACTAGCAAAATTACCAGATGCGCCCCCAGGCCCGAGGGGGATCTCGCTATTTCTGGTTCCCAAGTTCCTGGTCGACGAGTCGGGAATGTTAACTGGTGAGCGCAACACCGTAGCCTGCGGTTCAATAGAGCACAAGATGGGGATCAAGGCGTCCTCGACCTGTGTAATGAATTTCGATTCGGCCGCGAGCTACTTGGTTGGTGAAGAAAACCAGGGCCTGTCTCATATGTTTACCATGATGAACTACGAGCGATTATCGATGGGACTTCAGGGTAATGGCCTAGCCGATAGCTCCTACCAATTAGCATCTACGTACGCGAAGGAAAGAGTACAGGGTAGAGCCGCGACAGGAGCCTTGCAGCCGGGTCTGAATGCAGATCCAATCATTGTGCATCCTGATGTGCGAAGAATGCTGTTGACGATGCGGGCTAATATTTTAGCGGGGCGCGCCCTATCTCTATATGCGGCGAGTCAGTTGGACATATCTCGGTTCCACACGGATGAAGCTGCTCGGAAGAAGGCTGGGCAGCTCGTAGCACTGCTCATTCCTGTTCAAAAGGCGTACTGCACAGACCGCGGTTTTGAAGCCTGCGTGCTGGGTCAGCAAGTGCTGGGTGGCCATGGTTATGTTGCAGAGTGGGGGCTAGAGCAGAATGTTCGTGATGCAAGAATCGCGCAAATCTACGAGGGTGCGAATGGTGTTCAGGCGCTTGACCTCATGGGGCGTAAGACCGTGCGTACTAAGGGCGAGCTGCTCCAAATTTTATCTGGCGAGATGGATGAGTTCGTCGCTAGCCAGAAAGATGTCGATGCGATGCAGTCCTATCTGGTGGCTTTCGAGGAATGCCGTGGACGTTTAGAAGAGGCTACTGCAACGGTGTTAGCGAGAAGCAGCGACGATTCGAATGAAGTTGGCGCAGCCTCATATAGTTATATGGAGCTAATGGGTTTGGTGCTCTATTGCTTCATGTGGCAGAGAATATTGTCGGCGGCATTAGTAGATCAAAATTCAGGGTCATCTGATGCAGATTACACCGATGCTCTAGTTAAAACTGGGGAATTCTTTATGCAGAGATTGCTGCCGCGAACGGAATCATTGTTGGCTGAAATTAGTAGTGGTGCGGAATCCCTTATGACAATGAAGGCGGAGCAGTTCTAAGCAGCCCTGTAAATTCACGGGTCGCTTAGATTACCTATTCAAGGTTCTCTGAGGACATGGATGCGAACTAGTTCAGGTCTTCGTACTTTTCGCCAACAAGGATCATATTGCCTTGCTCCATGGGTGCGACGATGCCATAAGGTTTAGCTTGTGCCAGAGCCGCTGTATACTGCACGCCTTTAAAATTTCCAGGACTGAACTATGTTAAAAGTCGCTATCGTTGGTGCTGCCGGCCGTATGGGTCGAACTCTCGTTGAGGCAGTCAGCCAGAACAGCAGCACAATGCGTGTTTCAGTAGCCACAGTGCTTGCTGACGATCCAGCTTTGGGTGTGGATATTGGACTACTGGCAATTGGGGCTGCTATCGGAGTAAAAACAGTTGCTGAACTCACGCCAGATGAGTCGGACTTCGACGTGCTTATCGATTTCACTTCGCCCGAGGCGACGATGAGCCATCTCGCTCACTGTCAGGCGAGTAACAAGGCTATGGTAATAGGCACAACTGGTTTGTCTAGCGTTCAGCAACAAGCCATCCAAGAGGCCGCGGCAAATATCCCTATTATGTATGCGCCTAACATGAGTGTGGGTGTCAATCTCTGTCTCAAATTATTGGAACAAGCAGCACGAGTACTTGGGGATGAAGTTGATATAGAGATCACCGAGGCTCACCACCGTTTTAAGAAGGATGCGCCCTCTGGTACCGCTCTGAAGATGGGTGAGGTTATCGCTGACACTCTAGATAGAGATCTTGATGAGTGTGCAGTCTACGGCAGAGAAGGAGTCAGCCAAGAAAGAGATCGCAAGACAATCGGTTTTACCACAATAAGAGCTGGCGATATTGTCGGAGAGCATACGGTGACGTTCGCGGGTCTAGGTGAGCGCGTCGAGATAACACACAAGGCCAGCAGTCGAATGACTTTCGCTAGCGGCGCCGTCCGCGCGGTGAAGTGGATTTCGGATAAGCAGAGTGGTCTCTATTCGATGCAGGATGTGTTGGAGCTTTAGCTGCAGTTAGCATCAGAGCTAAAAAGTTGACGCCTCTCGAATAGGTTTGCATAACTCATGGCTAATGAAACCCTAATAATTTAGCTGAAGATTGAAGATTTTTTCACTTCTCACTAGATTTTTAGACAGTTCGACGTAGACAAGATGGGGCATGTGTCTATAGAATACTCGCTCAGTATGACTATGCTGAAAAAATTACAAATTGATTAAAAAAGCGGAGTGAAGAGATTCTTCATTCCGCTTTTTTTCGCCCGGAATTAGTAGAATGATAAAGGTAGTTTAGGAGAAAAAGTGGCTGGGTCAGCGGTGCTTGCATTAGAAGATGGTAGCGTATTTCATGGTACTGCAATTGGGGCCCAGGGAAGCTCCAGCGGCGAAGTGGTTTTCAATACCTCGTTGACGGGCTATCAGGAAATCCTCACTGACCCTTCATACGCTAAACAGATCGTCACTCTCACCTATCCCCACATCGGCAACACTGGCACGAATGAAGAAGACAATGAGTCCAGCCAGGTTTGGGCCTCTGGTCTCGTTATTCGCGATTTACCTTTACTGGCAAGTAACTGGCGAAATGAACAGTCACTTGATGAGTTCCTGAAAGCGAGAAATGTTGTCGCGATCGCCGAGATCGATACGCGCCGTCTTACGCGTTTGCTTCGCGATAAAGGGGCGCTGAACGGCTGCCTTCTTACTGGTGCAGCGCTTGAAGCGGGTGGTGAGGTCGAAGCATTGCGACTCGCCAAGGCATTCCCAGGATTAAAAGGTATGGATCTCGCCAAAGAGGTCAGCGTTAAAGAAAGTTACGATTGGAAGGGCGGTGTTTGGGACTTGGAGTCCGGATACAAAGTGGATTCCGATAACCGATTCAAGATCGTTGCCTACGACTTCGGCGTTAAGAACAATATTCTGCGTATGTTGGTCGATCGCGACTGCGAAGTAACGGTTGTGCCTGCACAGACACCGGCGAGCGAGGTGCTCGCTATGAAGCCTCATGGAATCTTCCTCTCCAACGGCCCGGGCGACCCTGAGCCATGCGACTATGCCATCGCGGCTATATCGGAGTTCCTGGAAGCAGGTATTCCACTATTCGGCATTTGTCTGGGTTGCCAGTTAATGGCGCTAGCCTGCGGTGCAAGCACGGTGAAGATGTCTTTGGGCCATCATGGCGCGAACCATCCCGTACAAAACCTAAAAGATGGCACGGTAATGATTACCAGCCAAAACCATGGCTTCGCCGTCGACGAGAAGACCCTTCCTGACAATCTAGTAGCAACACACAAGTCTTTATTCGATGGCTCCTTGCAGGGAATAGAGCGCACAGACAAGCCAGCATTCGCGTTTCAGGGTCATCCGGAAGCAAGCCCAGGTCCACATGATGTGGCACCGATGTTCGATTATTTCATTGAATTGATGGCCAATCAGAATTAATAGTTTAACCATTCTCGACTAAAACGTGTAAACCCGTGACTGCAAAGCAGAACTAACTACAAGGTACAGACAACGCGACCATGCCACGAAGAACTGATCTAAAGAGCATATTAATCATAGGAGCCGGCCCTATCGTTATCGGGCAGGCATGTGAATTCGACTATTCAGGCGCACAGGCTTGCCAGGCGTTAAAGGAAGAAGGCCTGCGAGTCATTCTAATTAACTCTAATCCTGCCACTATCATGACCGACCCGGTGATGGCTGATGCCACCTACATTGAGCCCATCAATTGGCGCATGGTCGAGAAGATTATCGAGAAGGAAAGGCCTGATGCTATCCTGCCAACCATGGGCGGGCAGACTGCGCTCAACTGTGCATTGGACCTAAACCGTCACGGCGTTTTGGACAAGTACAATGTCGAGCTAATTGGCGCGAACTGCGAGGCAATAGACAAGGCTGAAGACCGAGAACTTTTCGACGAGGCTATGCAGAAAATCGGATTGGAAACGCCTCAGCATGGTATTGCTTGTAACCTGGAACAGGCGCACGAAGCACTCGAAAAAGTTGGCTTCCCCTGCATCATTAGACCGTCGTTCACCATGGGTGGTACTGGTGGTGGAATCGCCTATAACAAGGAAGAGTTTGATGAGATCTGCCTGCGCGGCATGGAGCTCTCACCCACCAATGAGCTGCTAATCGACGAATCGCTAATCGGTTGGAAAGAATATGAGCTCGAAGTGGTGCGCGATACGAATGACAACTGCATCATCGTCTGTTCTATCGAGAATTTCGATGCTATGGGTGTGCACACGGGTGACTCGATTACCGTTGCTCCTGCGCAAACCCTGACCGACAAGGAATATCAGATTCTTCGGAATGCCTCGCTCGCCGTCTTGCGAGAGATTGGTGTAGAAACTGGGGGGTCCAACGTTCAGTTTGGTATTAATCCTGCGGACGGTCGTCTAGTTATCATCGAGATGAACCCAAGGGTGTCACGTTCCTCAGCACTCGCCTCGAAGGCGACTGGATTTCCAATTGCTCGGGTCGCTGCGAAGCTCGCAATAGGCTTTACTCTCGATGAACTACGAAACGAAATTACCGGTGGCGCAACGCCCGCATCTTTCGAGCCGTCTATCGACTATGTCGTTACCAAGATTCCTCGATTCACCTTCGAAAAATTTCCAGAAGCGAATGATCGCCTGACCACTCAGATGAAGTCGGTCGGCGAAGTCATGGCGATTGGACGAACCTTCCAAGAATCCTTGCACAAGGCGCTACGCGGGCTTGAGGTCGGGATGTGTGGTTTCGATCCAGTGCTCAACCTCAAGCTAAGTGATGCCAAGGCCATTTTAACGAGAGAGTTAACCGAGCCGGGCGCAGAACGAATCTGGTATATCGCAGATGCCTTCCGAGCGGGCTGGCCTATCGACACGGTGCACGATCTGACCGGGGTTGATCGCTGGTTCCTCGTGCAGATCGAAGACCTAATCGACGATGAAACGATGCTCGCAGAGAAGACTCTCGATGAAGTCGATTATGACCTTATGCGCAAGCTCAAGAGGAAAGGTTTCTCAGATATGCGCTTGAGTCAGGTTCTGGAAATACCGGAGCTGGCTGTTCAATCGAAAAGGCATGAATTGGGCATTCGCCCCGTCTATAAGCGGGTAGATACCTGTGCTGCAGAATTCGTTTCTTCGACAGCCTACATGTACTCAACCTACGAAGAAGAGTGTGAGGCAATGCCTTCCGATAAAGATAAGATTATGGTGCTAGGCGGCGGGCCTAATCGTATCGGGCAGGGAATCGAGTTTGATTACTGCTGTGTGCACGCCGCGCTAGCTATGCGTGAGGACGGCTACGAGACCATCATGGTCAACTGCAATCCCGAGACTGTATCTACCGACTACAATATTTCAGATCGCCTGTTCTTTGAGCCGCTGACATTCGAAGACGTCATCGAGGTTGTGCAGCTTGAGAAACCTAAGGGCGTCATCGTTCAATTTGGTGGGCAGACGCCACTAAATCTCGTGAAACGATTAGAAGAAGCTGGTGTTCCGGTAATCGGCACCAGTCCCGATGCTATCGATCGCGCTGAAGATCGAGAAAGATTCCAGCAGCTAATCGAGAAGGTGGGCCTGAAACAACCACCAAACAGCACGGTACGAAGCGTTGAAGAGGCCATCGAAGCGGCAAAACGAATTACCTATCCATTGGTAGTGCGACCTTCCTATGTGCTGGGCGGGCGTGCCATGGAGATCGTCTACAACGAAGAAGAGCTCGATCGTTACATGCACGATGCAGTTAAGGTATCTAATGACAGCCCTGTGTTACTCGACTACTTTTTGAGTGCAGCGATCGAGATAGACGTCGATTTGGTTTGCGACGGCGAGCAAGTGGTCGTTGGTGCAATCATGCAGCATATCGAGCAGGCAGGCATTCATTCTGGTGATTCGGCTTGTTCCTTGCCGCCCTACAACCTGCCAATTCAAGTGCAGGACAAGATTCGCCAGCAAGTAAGTGCGCTAGCGCTAGAGTTGGGCGTTATCGGATTGATGAATACCCAGCTTGCCTATCAGGATGGTGAGATCTATATTATCGAAGTAAACCCTCGGGCCTCGCGTACAGTACCGTTTGTTTCAAAATGTATCGGTCGGTCGTTAGCAAAAGTTGCTGCACGCTGCATGGTCGGTCAGTCGTTGAAGGACCAAGGGTTTACGAGCGAGATTATTCCAAAGACCTTTGCTGTAAAAGAGGCGATATTCCCGTTTAATAAATTCCCTGGTGTTGACCCGATACTCGGGCCAGAGATGAAGTCCACGGGCGAGGTGATGGGGGTTGGTAAGACATTCGCAGAAGCCTACGCAAAGGCGCAGATGGGCGCTGGCGAATTTTTCGAAAAAAAAGGCAATGCCTTCTTGAGCGTGCGCGCTGCAGATAAACCTCATATTGCTGAGGTGGCGAAGAAGTTGCTTGAGTTGGGCTATTCGATAGTCGCCACACATGGCACCGCCGCAGTTATAGAAGAAGCTGGGCTCGAGGTGGCGGGTGTCAATAAAGTCGCCGAAGGTAGACCGCATATAGTCGATATGTTAAAAAATGATGAGATACAGTTGATCGTCAATACGACAGAAGGCAAACAGGCTATATCGGATTCATCACTTATCAGGCGCACCGCCTTAAGACACGATGTGTTCTGCACGACAACAGTAGCCGGCGCTCTCGCAGTTTGCGAAGCACTATCCTTCAGTGGCAATATGTCGGTATACACAATTCAAGACCTTCACGCTGCTCTAAATTAGAGCTAACCCACAATACTGAGGCAATGGTAGTTTTCACTCTTGCCGTGCTATCTGATTTTGTTAGTCCTGCTACTTTTTTATAGCGCAGTGAAATTAAAACGGAAAAATTATGTCCAGAGTGCCAATGACAGTGGGAGGTTCTGAGCGATTACGCGAAGAGCTGAGCCAACTGAAATCAGAACAACGTCCCAAAATTATTAAGGCTATCGCCGAGGCAAGAGAGCATGGCGACCTTAAAGAAAATGCCGAGTATCACGCGGCGCGAGAACAGCAGAGTTTTTGCGAAGGGCGTATCGGAGAAATCGAAGGAAAATTAGCTGATGCTCAAGTCATTGACGTCACTAAAATAGAGGCAACCGGCAGAGTAATCTTTGGTACAACGGTGAGGCTTATTAACATCGAAACCGATAAAGCCGTGATCTATCAGATTGTTGGTGAAGACGAGGCTGAAGTGCCTAAAGGAAAGATCTCAGTGAGCTCGCCAATAGCCCGCGCCATCATGGGTAAGCGAGAGGGAGATGAGATTGTGGTGAACGCGCCCGCCGGTGATATCGAATACGAGATCGACAAGGTCGAGCATAAGTAACGGGTTCGCTTTAGACTGCCTTTCGCTTTATGTTCGACAATCTACCATCATGCTTCTTGGCCCTTCTGTACAGTAACGCCGTGTGGCCAATGCTTTGTACGCACACAGATTTAAACTCCTGACAGATAATTGCAACAAGTGCTTTCTTGGCATCGCGGTCGGCTGCTACTAGCTTAATCTTGATGAGTTCATGGTCGGTTAGGGCGCGCTCAAGTTCTAATCGAATGTTCTCGGTCAAGCCTTTTTGGGCAATCGTAACGATCGGGTGCAAATTGTGACCGATGGCTCGATACTGTTTCTTGGCCGTGTTACTTAGTGTCATGATAGTTCCATGTTAGTCCCGTAGCGGGCTTGTAGCTGTCTTTCTATGAGGGAAGCGGATTCTAGCGGAACTCAAGTAATTAATAAACGTAGAAACAGCAATGAAAGGTAATGATAGGGATTTAGTAGGTTCAAGTTAATGGGGCGATCAAAAACCAGCAAGCAATGGCTAAAAGAGCACTTCGATGACGTCTATGTGCGCCGCGCGAAGGAAGATGGCTATCGTTCGAGGGCTAGCTTCAAGTTGCTTGAGATTCAGGAGCAAGACAAGCTGATCATACAGGGTATGACAATTGTCGATCTAGGCGCAGCGCCCGGCGGCTGGTCTCAGGTAGCCGCTAATCTGGCGGGCGCGAAGGGGCAAGTGATAGCGAGCGATATCCTGCCCATCGACTCTCTGCCTGGAGTCGAATTCTTACAAGGTGATTTCACTGAAGACGCGGTTTTAGAGCGGCTAATAGAGTTGCTCAAAGACCAGCAGGCAGACCTTGTAATTTCGGACATGGCACCCAATATGAGTGGTATGAGAGACATTGATCTCCCGCGGGTAATGTATCTTGCTGAACTGGCTCTAGACCTCGCCAGTACTGTCTTGAAGCCTGGTGGGAGCTTCCTTGTGAAGGTTTTCCATGGTGAAGGTTACGAAGATCTGCAAAAAGTGCTTAAAATTCGTTTTAGTAGCGTCAAGGTCAGGAAACCCAAGGCTTCTAGGGCGAGATCGAGTGAAATCTATCTGTTGGCCGCTGGTTTTCGGGGCTTAGACTGAATTCACGTGCATTATTTTCTACGTTCATTAGAATTGAGCCTCAATATGAGCTCTTTTCGCCGACCGCCAACAGGCCTCTACGAACAAATTTCACTAACCACTGGGGGATAAACCCTTGAATGATATGGCAAAAAACTTGATTCTTTGGATGATTATTGCCGGAGTCCTGCTCACGGTATTCCAGAACATTAATCAAGAACCTAGAGAAGACAGCATTAATTACTCCGAATTCATCCGGGAAGTTCGCGCGGGCCGAGTTCAGCGGGTCGAGCTCGCAGGTATAAACATTGCGGGAGTGCGTAGTGATAACACGCAGTTTCGTTCGGTTATGCCGCTAATTGGTGATGATCAACTGCTAAATGACTTATTTGAGAATGATGTCGAGGTAACGGCTAACGAGCCGGAGCAGCGCAGCATCTGGGTTGATTTACTGCTCTCCATATTTCCAATATTGATTATCGTCGGGCTATTCCTCTTTTTCATGAGGCAAATGCAAGGCGGAGGTGCCGGAGGCAAGGGCGGTCCCATGTCTTTTGGCAAGAGCAAGGCTAAGCTCCTAGGCGAAGACCAGATTAAGGTAACGTTCGCGGATGTAGCCGGTGTAGACGAAGCGAAAGCGGACGTTCAAGAGTTAGTAGAGTTTCTCCGCGAGCCAGACAAATTCCAGCGACTAGGTGGTCGTATTCCCCGCGGTATCTTGATGGTCGGTCAGCCGGGTACTGGTAAAACTTTGTTGGCTAAAGCGATAGCTGGTGAAGCAAAAGTTCCTTTCTTCTCTATTTCGGGTTCCGATTTTGTTGAGATGTTTGTGGGCGTAGGCGCCTCTCGTGTGCGTGACATGTTTGAGCAGGCGAAGAAGCAGGCACCTTGTATCATTTTTATAGACGAGATCGACGCTGTGGGTCGTCATCGTGGTGCTGGTTTAGGCGGCGGACACGATGAGCGTGAGCAAACGCTAAACCAGTTGCTGGTTGAGATGGATGGCTTTGAAGCCAACGACGGCGTGATCGTTGTCGCTGCAACAAACAGGCCTGATGTATTAGACCCGGCGCTTCTGCGCCCAGGTCGATTCGATCGCCAGGTCGTGGTTGGTTTGCCAGACATTCGTGGCCGAGAGCAGATTCTCAAAGTGCATATGCGCAAGGTGCCTATTAATGACAATGTTAAGGCCGGAGTAATCGCGCGTGGTACACCAGGATTTTCCGGAGCTGATCTTGCCAACTTGGTGAATGAAGCAGCACTGTTCTCTGCCAGAGCGGGCAAGCGTCTCGTTACTATGGAAGAGTTCGAGAAAGCAAAAGACAAAATCATGATGGGCGCTGAGCGCAAATCGATGGTGATGTCAGATAAGGAAAGGGAAAATACGGCTTATCATGAGTCGGGTCATGCGATCGTTGGCAGAATGGTGCCAGATCATGATCCTGTCTACAAAGTCAGCATCATTCCGCGTGGTCGTGCATTGGGCGTTACTATGTTCTTGCCAGAGGAAGATCGATACAGCCTGAGTCGGCAGACTATTTTGAGCCAAATTTGTAGCCTTTATGGCGGTCGCATCGCAGAAGAGATTACGCTTGGCAAGGATGGAGTGACTACCGGTGCCTCCAACGATATTCAGCGAGCGACAGAGATGGCTCGCAACATGGTTACTAAGTGGGGGTTGTCAGAAGAGTTAGGCCCGCTGCTCTACTCGGAAGATGAGGGTGAGGTATTTCTAGGTCGTTCGGCCGCCTCGCAATCGAAGTCCTTCTCCGGCGAGACGGCAATAGCGATCGATGTGGAAGTACGCAAGATCATCGATGAATGCTATGGCAGGGCTACGAAGATTTTAGAGGACCATATGCCTCAGTTGGAGTTGATGAAAGACGCTCTGATGGAGTACGAGACTATCGATGCCGATATGATCGATGACATCATGAAAGGCGAGAGGCCAAGACCTCCAGCGGATTGGTCGGATAGCGATTCCAGCAGTTCAGATAGTGGAGGCTCCAGCGCTACTGAAGCATCGAGCGAAGATGAAGATAAGTCTGGTGCGATCGATGGCGTGGCCAGCGAACATTAGGCACCCACATCTCTTCAACTAAGAAACCCTTGTTTTGATTGAAAGTCTTACAGCAGGAGAACGACAGATCGATCTGTCTTCTCCTGTATGCATGGGCATCATAAACGCGACACCTGACTCCTTTTCCGATGGCGCGCAGTTGCAAAGATCGGGCGCCGACTCTTTTAAAATCGATATCGATAAAGCTCTATCCCGCGCGGAAGCTATGGTTGCCGATGGCGCTACCTTCATTGATGTGGGTGGAGAATCCACTCGCCCTGGAGCCGCCACAGTATCGGAGCAGGAGGAATTGGATAGAGTCATTCCCATTATTAAAGCGATTAGCAGAAGACTAGATGTTTGCATCTCAGTTGATACGAGCTCGCCAACAGTGATGAGAGAGGCGATCAATTGTGGTGCCGAGCTAATCAACGATGTTCGGGCGCTCTTGTCTCCCGGGTCCACAGAAGCGCTGATAGCGAGTAAGGCGGCGGTTTGCCTGATGCACATGCAGGGTAAGCCGGGCACTATGCAGAAAAATGCGTCCCAAACTAGTTATGACAGTGTGGTGGAGGAAGTCTTCGAATTTCTCCGGGCGCGAGTCGAGCACTGTTTAGGTCAAGGTATACAGCGTAGCCGGCTGTTGATCGATCCAGGGTTTGGTTTTGGTAAGACGGTTCAGCATAACTACCTCCTGCTAAAGAAACTCGCTCACTTTTCAGAGCTCGAAATTCCAATACTCATCGGTGTCTCGCGCAAATCCATGATTGGCGAGGTAACCGGAAGAACTGTTGATCAACGTCTAGCGGGCTCAGTCGCGGCAACGACCTTCGCGCTAGCCTCGGGCGCAAAGATAATTCGCACTCATGATGTTGCTGCCACCATGGATGCAATTAGAGTAAACTCAGCCTATTCAAGCGCCGAGTAAGATGCGATATGACTAAAAAAGAAAAACAATATTTTGGTACCGACGGCATACGCGGTGCCGTGGGCACTTCGCCCATAACCCCCGATTTCATGCTTAAGCTCGGATGGGCTGCAGGAACCGTGTTTGCGAAGAAAGGCGGGGCGCGAAATAAGATAATCATCGGGAAAGACACGCGTATCTCCGGCTACATGTTTGAAGCGGCGCTAGAGGCAGGAGTGACTGCCGCAGGTGTCGATATCAATCTGCTTGGCCCCATGCCCACCCCAGCGGTTGCCTATTTAACGCGGACGTTACGCGCTCAAGCAGGCATAGTCATAAGTGCCTCGCATAATACTTATCAAGACAATGGGATTAAATTCTTTGCAGTCGATGGCACGAAGCTACCCGATGATGTTGAATTTGCCATCGAGGAGCAGCTCTCGAAACCCATCTCTACTGTATCCCCGCAGTTGTTAGGCAAAGCCTCCCGTGTTACCGATGCTGCGGGCAGATATATCGAATTTTGCAAAAGCCGAATTGATACAGATCTGAAATTTACCGGGCTTAAGATCGTGCTCGATTGTGCGCAAGGGGCCACCTATCACATTGCACCTAGTGTATTTGAAGAGCTCGGCGCAACGGTTATCTCGATAGGTGTCAGCCCAGATGGCTTGAATATAAACGAGAACAGCGGTTCCACGTCTCCGGAGCTGTTGGCCGAGACTGTGCTGAAAGAAGAGGCGGATATCGGCATCGCATTCGATGGTGATGGCGACCGTGTAGTCATGATTGATCACCTGGGAAATGTCGTCGATGGTGATGAGATACTGTATGTCATCGCACGCGACAGGCGTCGTCAGAATGTTGATTTCGGTGGAGTCGTTGGTACCTCAATGAGTAATTTGGGACTTGAGCAGGCGCTCGATATCCTTGATATACCTTTTGCCAGAAGCGCAGTAGGAGATCGCTACGTGATGCGAGAGCTACTCGAGCGCGGCTGGAGTCTTGGCGGTGAATCGTCTGGGCATATTATTTGTTTGGACAAGACCACGACAGGCGATGGCATAGTCTCAGCCCTGCAAGCGCTGTCTGCAATTTCGCGCACCGAGCGTTCGTTGGCGGAATTAACCAGTAAATTGAATAAGTACCCGCAATCCATGGTGAATGTGCGAATCACGGATTCTGCAGATATAGCCGGTAGCAGCAGAGTGCAAAAGGCAGTTGCCGATGTGGAATCAAAGCTAGGCTCAAAGGGCCGAGTACTGCTGCGACCTTCCGGTACAGAGCCTGTTATGCGGGTAATGGTGGAGGGAGAGGATGCTGCCGAGGTGCTCAAGCTTGCCATCGAGCTGGCAGAAGTCGTTGAAAAAGAAGTTGGAGCGGCAGCCTGAGACAGCGTTACTATGTTGCAAGACCTCGGTATCTTAGTTAGTATAAGCGCCCGTTTTAGCGGGCAGTTCTAGAATGCTCAATATCTCGCCCTTCTGGATTTGTAAGCATGCGTCAGAAATTGGTTGTTGGTAATTGGAAGATGCATGGCTCGACGGCCCAGGTACGGCAGTTGATAGAGGGTGTGGCTACGGGTAGTGCAGATCTTAAGAAGGTGGAGATAGCAGTTGGACCGACTCTTCTGCATATAGGCCTCGCTGCTGAATTATGCGCTAGCGATGCTGCTGGCCATTTGAAGTTGGCCGCACAGAACCTATTTGCTGAACCGGCAGGTGCTTTTACCGGTGAGGTTTCAGCGCCTATGCTGGCTGAATATGGAGTTAACTACGTTATAGTAGGGCACTCTGAGCGGCGTGAGATTTTTGCAGAAACAGATCAAGTAGTTGCTGCCAAATTCAAGGCGACTCAGGCAAGCGGATTGATTCCCATCCTGTGTGTGGGTGAGTCATTGGCGCAGCGAGAAGCCGGAATCAGCGCCGAGGTTGTATTGGCGCAGCTGAATGCTGTAATCGAGGCAGCGGGAATAGAAGCACTACAATCCACGGTCCTCGCATATGAGCCCTTATGGGCAATCGGCACAGGAAAGACGGCAAGCAAGGAGCACGCACAGGAAATTCATCGGGTGCTGCGGGAACACATTGCGAAGTCGGATACGACTGTCGCGAAAGGCATAAGGATTTTATACGGCGGCAGTGTTAATGCAGCCAATGCAACAGAGTTGTTTAGTCAGGCCGACATAGATGGTGGCCTGGTAGGTGGGGCCTCACTGAAGGTCGAAGAATTTGTATCCATTTGTAAAAGCGCGGATTAAGAATCATGGAAACCATAGTAGTTGTAGTTCATGTAATAGTTGCCATTGGAATAGTGGGCCTAGTTCTCTTGCAGCAAGGTAAGGGTGCTGACGCCGGCGCCTCTTTCGGCGCAGGCTCTTCCCAGACAGTGTTTGGCGCATCTGGTACTGGCAATTTCTTGGTGCGGGCCACAACCGTTGGTGCTACGATATTTTTCATAACCAGCCTTTCACTGGCTGTATTTGCGAAGAATCAGTCAAGCCTCGGTGGGGCGGCCAATTCGCCATTAGCGAACGAAGCATTACTGCAGGAAGCAGCAGCTCCGATAGTCTCGGATGTGCCTCAGCTAGATGAGGCGCCACTGCCATCTCTTGATGCGGATGATGTGCCGAGCCTATCAAACAGCGATAATTAGGATTATTGATAGAATTAGCCGAAGTGGTGAAATTGGTAGACACGCTACCTTGAGGGGGTAGTGACCTCTGGTCGTGCCGGTTCAAGTCCGGCCTTCGGCACCAATACCCTCCACAAGCCCCATGGGAAGGCTTGTGGTTACTGGACTAAAGCCTAGTCCTGCTTAAATTCCTGCAACTATTCCTGCAACTGGCAGCAAGGGGTGGGTCGATTCGAGGCCGGGGGTGGCTTTTGCGTCTTGCGAGACTGTGACGGTGACCACTGAAGCTCACTATAAGCCGATTTAGAAAAGAGAGAGCCAGACCAGCCAAACACCTTCAAATCAGCTAAGCTCAGCAGAGCCACTATGAGGCGATTTGAGAGACATTCACCGACAGCCCTGCCCCACTTTTATGGTTTCTCTGAAGTCGAGCGTCTACAGATAGGGAGCTTATCGGCCAGAAGTCTGTCTATCAAATTAAACCTTGGTTATTACAGTGTGCGAAGAAACAGGGTAAGGCCGTATGTTAGAACAATTTGGCACATCACTCTTCGTAGCAAATGGCCCCATAGTCTCCTTCTATGGCATCCCCTACCCCACGCGCATGGCGCTGGCGAAACTCGCTGATGGCAGTGTATGGGTCTGGTCGCCGGTCAGGCTAAGTGAAGAATTATTCAATGAAGTGCAGGCTATCGGACCAGTCAGGCACATCGTCTCACCGAACAAGATACATCATTTGTTTCTGCAGGAATGGAAAGATCGCTGGCCAGAGGCGCGCATGTATGCGCCACCGGGCCTCGTGCGCAGAATACCGACGCTCGATTTTGACACAGAGCTAGGAGACGATCCTGAAGCTGCCTGGGATACAGAAATCGACCAGGTTATCTTCCATGGCTCATTCGCTATGGAAGAAGTCGTCTTTTTCCATCGACCTTCGAGTACCGCTATTTTCTGCGATCTCATCCAGCGACACCCCGAGTCACAGATGACTGGTTGGAAAGGCATGTTGATGCGCCTGGATGGCCTGGTGGGAGAGAAAGGCAGCACGCCGCGAGAATGGCGAGCAAGTTTTACAAAGCGCAAGCGAACGCGCGCCGCACTGGAGACTGTTCTTGGCTGGAATGCCGAACGCCTCCTGATTGCACACGGTGAATGTGCAGCTCATGGGGCGAGTAAAATCATAGAAACGAGCCTAGGCTGGATATAGGTTCCACCCGCCCCCGGGGTACACCCCCTTGCACGAGGATGGTTCCATCATTGTCAATGAAGCTCCAAAACAATGTAACCCGTCTGTCACCTTTCTGTATAGGCTACATAGTCTATCCTAACAACTCTAGACGCCCGCGCTATTAATGCTAGGAGAGCAACCATGATCACTAACGACTTCACCGCCGCCATGACCTCAGAAGAACTCTCTGCTGGTGAGGCTCGCCACAGCGCCACCGAACGCTCTCGTAGACTGGCAATGAAAGCAGGACTGACGAAGTCTAGCGAAGAGCTAGTTAGCGCTTGGGAGAAAGACTCAGAGCTGCATCTAACAACGCTCAAGGGTGCTATAGCAGCCTATAAACAGAACAAGAACATAGAAGAGCTGCTTGTTAGCTCTGTTACTAGGCTGGTCAGTGTCGTGGATGGTGGAGGCGGTGATGTTGTTGAGAGGGCTATGGAGATAATCCATGATGCGGAGCCAAGTCAGAATTAGATCAGCCTTGACAAACACTGCAAAACAGGCTAAGCTCAGCAGAGCCACAAAGAGGCTATATGAGAGACATTAACCGATAGGCCTGCTTGCAGTACTCCCAAGCCCTTAGAATGGCTTAGAGAGCCTCCTGAGGCGTCTGAGAGGGGGTTATATCGACCTCTTCCATCTATGATCAAGGCACGGCTTGAATATAGCGAGCAGAAGGGCCATCCACCCTAATCCGCGACCTAGCTTTAGAGCCTGTTGAGTTAGCCTGCTCAAACCAAGCTCGCAACATAGCCTCTGCCGCCCACTCTTCATTACCTTGCACTACAGCGACTGCATCATGCACTGGCAAGGCTACGATGCCTTTATCAACTCCTTCTAGCATCACCTGCTTCAATATCTGCCCTTCCAGGTTCTGCGCGTGAATACCGAACCCACAGAAGAGGCGCAGCTTGGGATAACGCTTTAGCGTAGCTTCTTCAATCTTCTCAAACCGCTTCTTTGTAATGCCCTCCTTGTAGCAAGCACCTGTAGCATCGTGTCTATCACTAGAACCCATAGCAATTGTGATGAACATCTTGACTAGTTGTCGATCCTCAATGCCTGCTAGCTCGCAAATGTCTTCATAAGGAGCCTCTGGCGTTTAACCTTCAGTACTCTCTTCGGCCTCCGCTGGCGCTGCACCTCGCGGCGCTGAGGGATTGCCTTGTCCACGCCCTTATAAGAGGGTCGAGACCGTCTTGTGGGATTTTACTAGCTGCGTCAGTTCCGGAACGCAGGAGCCGCACTTCGTGCCGCAGCGCAACCACACTCCTAGTTGGCTAGCATCGGTACAGCCTGACTGAATGGCATTGATGATCTGATTTTCACCAATCTCGAAGCAGCTACAGATAAGCTTGCCCGTGTCCTCATGACCTGCCCCATCGCCGGCCAGCATCTTCCAGCTGTGGGGATGCTGCGCTTCACCCAGATTCTTACCAAGCCAATTCGATGGTGGCAAGGCTTGGAGAGATTCAGCGAGAAGAATTTCCGCGCATAGTTTATCTTCCGAAAAACAGGCAATCCTGAAATTTTTCAGCTCCTCATCGCTGAATTCGATCTTGTGGGTATAGGAGAATTCTTTTTTCAACCACGACTGCAGGTCCCAGACTTCTGTGTCATCACTCATCATCCCCGCCAAATAGCGATAGCCATTCTGCAGAGGCACTTTGTGCCAGTAATCGAATTGATGCATCGAGATCTCGCGAGTGGACGCGAAACTCACCCAGCGATGCATCGCTACAGGCTTAACAGCAACCGCTTCGAGCTTACTCTCGGGTTGGCCGGAAACTGGGTCAACGCGGGGGCTAATTAACTCGCCAACTCCAGCCTTGTTCGCGAATTGTTGGTTCCAGTGTATGGGCACGAATACTTCACTCCGCCTGACTCCCTCGCCAAATTGAACTGGAACCAGAAGATGCCCGTTCACGCTGCTAATCTCAACCAAGTCACCTTGTTCGATACCCAACTCGGCACAACACGTAGGATTGAGTTGGGCGAAGGGACTATCGGAATGAGCGAGCAACTTGGGAGCGAGGCCGGTGCGAGTCATCGTATGCCACTGGTCACGTAATCGACCGGTATTGAGAAGGAATGGAAATTCCTCACTCCTAGTGACAGTTGGCAATAGCGCTTCGATTGGTATGAGGTTCGCCCTGCCACTGTCGGTATAGAATTTGCAGTCATCGAATAGCCGGGGAGTGCCATTAGGGCTGGCTTCGGTCACGGGCCATTGCAGTGGCTGCAGTGTGTCGTACTCGTCCTGGCTCAGGCTCTTCAGCTTGCCAATATTGAAAGCGCGTTCTCCATCATTCTCAAACTCCGACAACGCGGCGTGCTCGACGAATATGTCACGCGCGGTGCGGTAGTCGAAGGCAGCGCTAAAACCCATCAACCTAGCGACATCGCGAATGATCTGCCAATCGTGCCGTGCATCGGCAGTTGCTGGGAATAGCCTCCGTTGACGAGAAATAGTGCGCTCCGAATTTGTCACCGTGCCGTCCTTCTCGCTCCATCCCGTCGCTGGCAGCAGGATGTCAGCGTAGGCGTTGGTGTCTGTATTGCGGACACAGTCGGAAACAACGACTAGCTCACAGGCATCCAGCGCCTCGCGGACTCGCGCTGACTGCGGTAGGCTGACAACGGGGTTCGTCGCCATGATCCAAACCGCCTTAATCTTGCCTTTAGCAATCTCGTTAAAGAGATCTACCGCCTTGAAACCAGGCTCTGTCGCCATGTTCTCGGCCTGCCAGAACCGGCCCACGCGCTCCACTGTTTCGGGCGCGTAGTCCATGTGCGCGGCCAATTGATTCGCGAGGCCACCTACCTCTCTGCCCCCCATAGCATTCGGTTGCCCAGTAATGGAGAAGGGACCCATGCCCGGTTTACCAATGCGGCCCGTTAATAGGTGGCAGTTAATTATCGCGTTGCACTTGTCGGTTCCTGTGGCGGATTGATTCACGCCCTGAGAATAGAAACTGACTACCTTTTCCGTGCTAGCAAATGCCTCATAGAATTTGTGCAGTTGTTCTTCGTCTATTCCAGTCTTATCCGCCACCACATCGATCTCGCAATGTGCAGCAGCCGCAAGAGTCTCTGCTAAACCTTCGCAATGCTGTTCGATGAAGGGCTCATTCAGAGACGCATCTTTCTCCAGATAGCGAATTAGCCCACTGAAAAGGAAGGCATCGCTGCCTGGTTGCAGCTGAAGATGGATATCGGCAATCTCGCACGTCGCTGTCTCTCTCGGGTCGATCACCACAACTCGCATATTCGGCCGCGCCTTTTTTGCGGCACTTACGCGCTGATAAAGCACGGGGTGAGTCCATGCGGCGTTAGATCCAGCAAATATCAATAGATCGCAGAGTTCTAGGTCTTCGTAGTTACAGGGCACGGCGTCTGCACCAAACGCACGCTTGTAGCTCGCTACTGCCGATGCCATACAGAGTCTTGAATTAGTATCGACGTTGGGCGAACCGATGAAGCCTTTCATCAGCTTGTTCGCTACATAGTAGTCCTCGGTCAACAGCTGGCCCGATAGGTAGAAGGCGACGGAATCCGGTCCGTGTTCCGAGATAATGCGATTGAATCCCTCGGCCACCTCGGTAAGCGCCTCATCCCAGTCGACGCGATTTCCGCGAATCTCAGGATATAACAAACGATTTGTGGTGGAGATGGTGTCGGGCAGAGCATTACCTTTGACACACAGACGACCTAAATTAGCAGTGTGTTCTTCACTGCCTGTTACTTCTAACTTTTTCTCAGCATTGAATTGCACATCGATTCCACAGCCTACACCGCAGTAAGGGCAAGTCGTCTTCGTGCAAGGTCGGCTGGCGCTATTCATGAGAGATTAATTTCTTGAGAACTGTTCGTTTAGCAAAGTAGGAGTACATCTTCTCCATCCAAGACCAGTTCGAAGGTTCTAACAGCGAGCTCTTCTTGTTCAAGGCATTGACCGCTGACGAGATTGAAATGCTGCTTATACAATGGAGAGGCAACAACCAGCTTACCGCCTAAGTCACCCACGATGCCGCGTGATAGCACATTGGCCTTGCCGATAGGGTCCCAGTTTGAGATTCCGTAGACGCTAGGGTTTTCTTCGGGCAAGTAGAACACCGCAATCTGTGCATCACCGAACAATATGCAGATGCCGCTATTGGCAATAAGATCTTCTTTGCTGCAGAGGTAGGTGGTTTCACGGTTCTCAGAACTAACGCGCTTCGTTTGATTCATCTAGATGGTCCAGTCAGTACTGAATAATTCGAATTTTAAGGAAAGCTAAGAAACTAGCTCGAGGCTCTCGCGCTCGGCGTCTTGTGCAGGGCGCTTCTGCCCGCGTTCTTGCACGAAAACGACACGAGTATCTGCTGCGTCGCTGTTGGCAAACTGTCTGAATCGCTTCAATTTCTCTTCGCTCTCTAAAGTTGTTTTCCATTCGCACTGATAGCGACCGACGAGTGCTTCCATCTGCTCTTCGAGTTCGGTTGCTATGCCGAGCTTGTCGTCGATGATGACTGCCTTGAGATAGTCCAGCCCGCCCTCGAGATTATCCATCCACACAGAAGTGCGCTGTAGACGATCAGCTGTCTTTATATAAAATATGAGAAACCTATCGATGAGCTGAATTAGGGTCTTGTCGTCGAGATCGGTGGCGAATAGATCCGCGTGGCGCGGCTTCATGCCACCATTTCCCCCTACATAGAGATTCCAGCCTTTCTCTGTGGCGATGATTCCGAAGTCCTTCGACTGCGCCTCAGCGCACTCGCGAGTACAACCGGAGACTGCCGACTTAAGCTTGTGTGGGGAACGTAGGCCCTTGTAGCGATTCTCAACGTAGATCGCCATACTGACACTGTCTTGCACGCCGTAGCGACACCAACTATTGCCAACGCAGGATTTCACGGTTCTAAGGGCCTTGCCGTAGGCGTGTCCGGTTTCGAAACCGGCATCGACTAGTTCGCGCCAGATTTCCGGCAGTTGATTTAGCCGTGCGCCGAATAGATCGATGCGCTGGCCGCCGGTGATCTTCGTATACAGATCGTATTTCTTTCCGACATCGGCTAGCACGCCGAGTTTTTCTGGTGTTATCTCTCCGCCGGCGATGCGCGGAACGACCGAGTATGTTCCGTCCTTCTGCATATTCGCTAGGAAGGTATCGTTGGTATCTTGCAGGCCCACGAGATCTGATTCGAGCACATAGCTGTTCCAAAGCGAAGCGAGTATGGAAGCTACTGCAGGTTTACAGATATCGCAGCCGCGCCCAATGCCGTGTTTGTCTAGAAGTATGTAGAAGGATGTAATCGATTCCACCTTACAAATATGAAACAGTTCCTCGCGAGAAAATTTAAAGTGTTCACAGATGTGGTTGTTGACTTCTACGCCGCGTTCGGAAAGCTCACTATCGACCACGGACTTTAGGAGAGCGGTACAGCCGCCGCAGCCTGTACTCGCCGCTGTAACATCTTTTATTGCTCCCAACGACATGGCGCCAGCGTCCATCGCCTCGATAATGGTGGACTTGGTCACGTTATGGCAGGAGCAGATGACGGCTGTTGCAGGAAGCGAGTTGGCGCTCAACGTTGGCGCACCGGACAGGGAAGGGAGTATCAGTGCTTCCGGATCCTCCGGCAACTCGATGCCATTTAAGTAATACTGCAATAGAGTATCGTAGTCGCTGCAATCCCCAACTAAAACTGCGCCAAGGAGCTGCTTGCCATCTTCGGACACGATAATCCGCTTGTAGGTCTGACGCTTTTCATTCGCGTATTCGTAGCTAATAGCGCCATCAGTCGCTCCCTGCACATCGCCGATCGAGCCCACATCGACACCTAGCAATTTTAACTTGGTACTCATGTCAGCGCCGGTGAAGGCGACTTTGTTTTCGCCTAGCTGACTGACTGCAGCCTCGGCCATGCGATAGCCCGGAGCGACCAAGCCGAATATTTTATTTCCAAGAAGCGCGCACTCGCCTATCGCATAGACATCGGAATCGCTGGTGCGGCAGTGGTAGTCGATGACTATTCCGCCGCGCGGGCCGGTCTCAATTCCGGCATCTTTTGCTAGATTGTCGTAGGGTCGTATCCCGGCAGAGAACACTATGAGATCGACATCTAGATGAGAGCCGTCCGCAAACAGCATCTTGAGTCGACTCTTGTCTCCGTTCACGATTTGCTGTGTGGACTTACTAGTATGAACCTGCACATTCAGTTCTTCGATCATCGCTCTAAGCAGTTGGCTGCCGCGCTGATCGAGTTGTTGATTCATTAGTCCTGGCGCGAACTCAACTACATGGGTCTGCAGCCCGAGGCTCTTGAGCGCGTTGGCGGCCTCGAGACCGAGCAACCCTCCGCCGACGACTACCGCCGAGGTGGCATTCTGCGATTCTGCCCTGATGGCTCCGAGATCGTCGATGGTTCGATAGGCTAGACAGCCGGGCAGGTCCGCACCCTTTATCGGTGGAATAAAGGCATAAGATCCTGTCGCCAACACCAGCTTGTCATAGCTGAACTTCCTGCCGGTATTGGTTCTGACGAGCTTATTGTCCCGATCGATGCTCTCGACGGGATCGCCGAAATGCGCCTCTACATTTAATTCCTTGTAATGCTCTCTCGTCGTTAGTGCTAGGTCTTCCGGATTGCGTCCAGAGAAAACCTCGGACAGATGCACACGGTCGTATGCTGGACGTGGCTCACCGCCTATAACTGTGACCTGGTGTTGTGTCGATTGCTCTACCAGTTTCTCAACGTAATAGTGGCCAACCATGCCATTCCCGACCACAACAATTTTCTTGCCCTGAGTACTATCCATTACTATCAATATCCTGAGATTATCTGCACTGTCGCTGGTTCCGATTACGTTGAGACCAGCGCTAGTCCCTGCTAGAGCGACTAAACAACTGAGTTATGCGCACAAGTTTCACATATCGTTTGCACATACCATGCCATGTGGGAACTGCGCGTAGGGTGTGCCTACATTAGGGGCGCGCGCAACGTTGATGCATTTCGGGTTGTCCTTATAGCCCAATATTAGGGCGAGAACAGACACGTCGCACCAGAATGGGGCTTCGGGTTTTTCCTGCACATAGAATTTGGATTTCTAGCTGTTCATCGCCGCAAGCAGTCCAAGTACAAGTAGGGCGAGAATGGCACTCAATCCTTGCCAGAACCGCAGTGGGTTTCTTTCTAAGAGCGGTCGTTGATCCTGAGTAGCGAGTTGGCTATTGGGATTACGTAAATCGTAGAGGAATTCGGAGAGTTCGTGATACCGCTTGATGGGATCCGGGTGTACAGACTTTCGTAGTGTGTCATCTAACCAACTAGGGATAACATCATTGTGATCTCTACAGGGAATGTAGCTTAGCTTATTAAAATCTATTTTTTTCTTATTGGCCGACAACTCGCCATAGGGAAGTTCTCCACCACTCAATAATTCATAGCAGATAACACCGAGAGAATAGATGTCAGAAGCATTGCTGCCAGCCTTGTCAGCTAAATTTTCTGGAGAGGAATAATTCTTCGTTCCCAATATATTGCTGCGGTAGACCGGTGAATCAATCTCGGCGATGCCCGCTACTTTAACCGAGCCGAAATCCACTATCTTTAAGCTGCCTTGCGAATCGATTACCAGGTTCTCTGGTTTAATGTCTTGGTGTAACATTTCTTGACGGTGAAATGCCTGTAAGCCTTGTGCGATCTGTTCAACTATACTCCGAACAGCTTCAACCTGGGGTTCGGGATTGTCGTGTATCCACTGCCTCAATGTTAAGCCTGGGAGATATTCTGCAACGTGATAGAGGAATCGCCTGCGTCGAGTAGGTTCGTAAACCTTCAATACGTGAGGATTGTCGATCCGACGTCCGACCCATTCCTCCATCGTAAAGCGCTCGATGTAGGATGGATCATCATCGTAGTTCACCGAGGGCGTCTTCAGCGCTACTTTTAAGCCAGTGTCTTGATCAATAGCGAGATAAACTTGAGATCGATTACTGGAATAGAGTTCTCGCACAATCTTATATCCATCCAAGATGTGCCCCTCATTCAGATCCGGAGGAAAGGGCAGTTCTGTTAATTCTTTGAACACCTCGTTCGCTTGCTGAACTGGCAGTTCTTCTACTCTCAGAATTTGACAACTTACGTTATCAAGACTTCCCTTTTCCAGAGCGGTTCGCGCCAACAGTTCTGCTGCCTTATCGAGGTCTTTCTTGCAGGACAACACAATCGAAAGTAGCTCGTTATCCGAGAGATAGTCATGTACGCCATCGGTGCTCATCAAGAAGACGTCATCGCATTCGATAGAGAATCGCTGGTAGTCGATCTGTAGATGAGTATCCACACCCATCGCACGACTCAGATAATTCTTCTCGGCCGATATCCAGATACGATGATCGACTGTTAGTTGTTCCAGTATGCCCTGACGCAGTCTGTAGATTCGACTATCGCCAATATGGAAAAGATGAGCGGTCGTGGATTTGAGCACCAATGCACTAAGGGTGCTTACACGACCACGATGTGCATTGGTTTGTGTTCCTCCTTGTCGATACAGCCAACCGTTTAATGCGGTGCAGACCTGTTCAACAGATTTTTTTACAGACCAAGTTTCCGGCGTACTGAAATAATCCACTAAGAAACTCAAAACACAGGCAGAGCTAGCTTCAGCTCCATGCTCGCTGCTACTGACTCCGTCTGCTATTGCAGCGGCGACTCCCTTAGTCTTTAGCAGTGCACCCTCACCGAGATGAACTCCTAGACTGTCTTGGTTAGCAGCCTTCACTCCCTTGTCGGAGAATCTGCCGATTTGTATGCGCAATACGATCGCCTGTTAGTTGGGTCGTGAACGAAGTTTAGCTTACTTCTATAAGCTGCACGGTTCCATCTGGTAAGACTTCTACCATCCTTTCCGCTGGCTCATCGAGAAAATACACGGCTATGAAAGTTAGGATTGCGCAGGCGGCAATCACTGTGAAAAACGTTGCTGGCGGTGCGAATGATAGTACCGCCAGAAATGTGATCGCACCAACATTGCCATAGGCGCCGACCATGCCGGCTATCTGTCCTGTAAGCCGCCTTTTGACTAAGGGTACCATTGCGAAGACCGCTCCCTCGCCAGCCTGCACAAAGAAGGAACAGAACATGGAAACTGCAACCGCGAGAGGAATTGCCCAACTCGAGTCGATCTGACTCATGGCAATATAGCCAATGCACAATCCAGTTAAAGCAATGAGCAGGGAATTTCGTCTGCCATATTTATCGCTAAACCATCCTCCGAAAGGTCTAGAAACCAAATTCATGAAGGCGAAACCGGAGGCAAGCATGCCTGCGAATACCGGAGAAATTTGGAATGTATCTAGGAAGAACAAAGGTAGCATTGATATCACGGCCAGCTCAGAACCAAATGTCGTTAGGTAGGCAAGATTTAGGATAGCCACTTGTTTAAACTTATAGCGATGTATCTCTGGCACTTCCTCAGTGAAAATTGTTCTGTTCGCCGAGTACAGCATCCAGCTCTGATAGACATAGATAGCAAACAGTAGAATGTATATTCCCAAAGAGAAGTCGAAACCAATCAGCCCTAGAATTGTCAGTCTCCAATTTAGGATTGCCAGCGCTCCAACTAGAGGCAGATTCATTACCATACAAAACCAGAAATCTCTTACACTCGTTACTTCCAAGCCACCATTCTTATTCGGCTTGAAATAGGTGGAACCCTCCGGAGTATCTTGAACGTTAAGGTAGTATATAAAAGAGTAGGCGAACAGCAGAGCACCAGTACTGGCGACGGCATAACGCCATCCGTCCTCTCCACCGAATAGCAGTGCAAGCGACGGAAGAGTCATCGCCGCAGCCGCGGAACCAAAATTCCCCCATCCCCCATAGATTCCTTCCGCCAGACCTACTTGTCGGGCGGGAAACCATTCCCCAATCATGCGAATGCCAATCACGAACCCGGCACCGACGAATCCTAGTAGGAAACGAGTAATGATCAGCTGCTGGAAATTGTCAGCTAGAGCAAAAGAGAAACAGACTATGCTGGAGATAAAGAGCAGTATCGAGTAGACCAACTTCGGCCCGTACTGATCGACAAGCATGCCGATGATGATGCGCGCTGGGATCGTTAGCGCCACGTTAATCATCAGCAATGCGCTTACTTCGGCGTCCGTCAATCCCAAGGACTCCCTAATGGCTGCCATCAAGGGGGCATGATTGAACCACACTAAGAATGTCAGGAAGAACGCGAACCAGGACAAATGCAGAACTCGAATTTTTCCCGTGAAGGAGAGCAGGTTGAGATTTGCGTTTGGCGAAGACATCTGAAAACCTTTATTAGTGGTTAAAGATGTTCCGTGTTGCAAATGTTCTGCCAAGTTTGCAAGGAATCGACAGAAGCCGAGAAGTGGGCGCATTTCAGTCTGTATTTAGCAATTCAAATGCGGAAATCTATACTCGAGGAAACCAAAATGGTGCTTGGTATTTTTTTTGCTCCAAAAAAGTGCAATTCCCAGAGTCGCTTCCACAGACTCAGAATTCTCATGGATGGCGCGATGCTTTGATCTGGCAGAGTGCAACGGCAAATCATCTGCTAGCACACTTAGCTCGCACCAATTCCGAGCTTGAGCTTTTGCTGCGCTAAATGGGCGCAAAGGGCTGGAATGTTACGCTATGCTCAATGCCTTTGCTTGTCGAATCATATAATGCGCAACGAGAATCAAAATTCGCTAGAATAGAATCATGAAAAGCAAATCTGCAATCTCGTCAAGCTTGGAATCCCGAGTGGTAGCATTACCTGAGAGCAGGCAGCTCGAAATTTTGGCCGACTTGTTTGAACGACGGCGTGCGAAGGTGATCAGGGTTCCTTTGGTTTCTATTCTCGATGCTCCAGATCAATCGTCAGTTGTGGCCTGGCTGGAACGATTTATGGCTGATCCGCCAGACAGGTTGGTGATACTTACGGGGGAAGGTATTCGTCGCCTCATCACGGCGGCGAATCGATTGGGTCGTCAGGCAGAATTCGTGAATGCTCTCGCGAGCGTTAGCAAGATTTGCCGTGGCCCAAAACCTGGGCGTGCTTTAAAGGAGTTTGCACTTAAAACCGATATATTGGCGGCTGAACCAACAACGGAGGGGGTCATCAAAACACTTAAGACTCTGGATTTAGCCAATTCAAGAGTCTCGGTTCAGCTCTACGGAGAGGATCCTAACTTACTGTTGATGGATTATCTCTCGCAGTGTGGCTTGGAAAGCTGCGACTCAGTTGCACCTTATATCTATGCCTCAAATTGTGATACAGGCAAAATACATGAGGTGATACAGCAGATGAATAGCGGGGCAATCGACTTGATTGTATTCACCAGCAAATCGCAGATCGATAGGCTTTTCTCCGTGGCTAAGAAAGCGAACCTGCAATCCGAATTGGAGAAAGGTCTCAGAAAAACCAAGATCGCAGCTATTGGGCCAATAGTGAGGGACGAGCTACTCAATCATGGTTGTGAAGTTCACATAATGCCGATCACAAGCTATTTTATGAAGCCGCTAGTACGGGCGGCAGAGGTGATGTACGCCTCTGAATTGGGCTAGTAATGCCGATCGCCTTTGCACAAGAATTTTCAGTACACTGAATCGCTATCACTCTTCAGAAAGTTTAATAGAAAGAGCATTGATGATCGCCAAATAGACACTTTGATAGGACTGAGTAAAGGCCTGCTCGCAGATGGCAAAGTGGATCTCTCTGAAGCCGAGGTATTACTTAATTGGTTAGCCCAAAATAGAGCTAATACAGAGAACCCAGTCATACGCAACTTGTTTGAAGTAGTTGATTCTATGCTTGCTGATGGAGTGCTTGACCCTGATGAATCAGCAGAAATCTCTTCAGTATTGAGAAAAATCACGGGCGAAGATTCAGCCTTAGGTGAAGTTGCTAAGAGTACAACTCTTCCACTAGATGACCCGGCCCCTGAGATTATTTTCCCAGACCGTGTATTTTTGTTTACGGGCACTTGTTGTTTCGGCACTCGAAAGCAATGCCATGAAGCACTCGAATCTTTAGGGTCTCAAACTTCAACAAATGTTACCAAATCACTGGACTACTTGGTTATTGGCACATACGTAACTGATGCTTGGGCACATGAAACCTTTGGAAGAAAAATCGAAAAGGCAATGCAATATCGAAACAATGGCATACCCTTAGTGATAGTCTCCGAAGAGCACTGGGCGGAATGTGCTGGATTCTAGATTTGAAAATGCTCATTTATGTAACTATTGGCAATTACGCTGAGTCAGTGCTTCTTAGCCCTAATACTAACTACATTGCCCTGATCAACTTCCACCGCCTTGATGATACGCTTCAGTACCTTCCTGCTGGTATTGGTTACTAGGCTTAGAGGCCTACTCCGAACCTCTTTCGGGTTATAGAGGAACGGAATAGAGATGCTAGGGGTTACGAACCAAGTAGCCTCCTCTTTGGTCACACCAATGCCTCCACCATTCTAAGTAAACTTGCATCAGAGTGGGTTCTGCTAGTAGCTGTTCTCTTAAATCAGCACCGTTAACTATATTGTTGGCTGGGTCGCTATTTAACTCTTTCAGAACCACATCTAAATCTGCCTTGTTCATACCAAAGTAGTCAGATGTTCGAGGGCTATCAGTATCCACTGTTCCTATTGCCTGAACAGTTTTCTCAAAGGCTTGTAACATCACTTCTTGTAACTCATGTTGAAAGCCTACTCTAATAATGAAGCTGTCGTGAATAGGTAGCACAGGTATATCCTCTTTCATGAAGTGATCCATTACCTGTTCCGCTATCTGGCTATCGATAAACTGTGTATCTAAGCCTGCACCAGACTGGAGCTGATCTGCTATCGCTTCATGACGCTGCAGTACTAGCTCACTTAGCTCCTCGTGACTTACACCCAGTAGCTCCTGCTTATTCTGCTTTAGCCTAAACAGTCCTGACTCGTCGTTTATGGCTGCATTCAAATACTCTTTAACTGGTTTACGCCTAGGGTCATCCCTGCCTGTCCAGTTAACCAATCCAATATCATAGGGGTCAGCATCAAGTGGTAACTGAATGCCCTTCTGTGCATACAGTATTCGGATCGATACAGCACCGTAGTCAACCTCACAGGTCATCTTGCCATCTATGGTTATATGGGGTCGATACAATGCTGGAATAGACTGCCACCAACCCCCATAGAACCTACCACCCAGCTTCATACTACCTCTAGCAAAGATTCTTCTTAATTGAACCTGTGAGAAATCAATATAACCAACACGCTCATCCTCGCCATCACTACTCCAAGGCTTCTCCTTATCTCTTCCTGCCTTGTCTGCCATTTCCTGAGCAAGAGAGGTGAGCTGATCATCTTGCAGATCAAGTGCAATGCAATGGTGTGTTAGAAAATTGTTGTAGTTGTATAGCCAGTCTTGGTAACGCCTAACTGCCTCAGTGTCTGGAGTGAGCAGTGTAATCTTCTTGTACTTCCCCTTCTTGGTTTTAGGCCTAGAAGTATCTCGATCTCTAAGCACAATCAGCCCGTCCTTCGGCCTTGGTTGTTGCTGAAGCCACTGCATACCAAACGCATCAAACTGCAGTGATAACTGACCAACAGCCCATATGCGCGTATACCCTTTACCCTCTATGCCTTTCTCTTCAGCAATCCAACCCAAATCGAGTAGAGCATTACGAACATCTCTTGCATAGGTTGAGGAGTATGGAATCTTATTTGGGTCTACTGCATTAGGACTATAGAGACTGTTGGTAGATGGGAAGGATACTCGTCCGTTGCCAGAAGGAATCTTAAAGTGGGCGTAGTACAAAGCAATCAACACATGCTCTCCTATCTGCAAAGTAGGCGCACGTCTAACCTCAGCGTTAACTCCTCTCGTACTAGTTCTTGTAGATTCAATATGATCAACCAGCTTGCCTGCTAGCTCCTTAACAAACCATGCATCGGTAATGCTGTACCAATCAAATCTAAGCTCACTCATTTACCTGAATCCCCCCACTACAGAGTCTATATAGACATCTAAACTATTACATATAGCCTGTGTCGTCTAACAAACCTATATCGATACCGATACAGATTAGCCCATAGCAGCAACCACTTAGTCACCACCCGGAATATCAACAGAGCTAAGTAGAATAAAAGCACGCGTAAATGAGACGACAGAGTGGCTACAGAGCCTGTGTTGTCTGGGATGGCTGTGGGGCTGTGTCAGCTTAATAGGGGGTATTAGGGTGCTGGATAGACCCTCACTTCTTTGTCTATTCGGCGTTGTCAGACTGAATATGCAACATGTCAGCACCTCCATCGCTCACATCATCTATTTCTATTTCTATTTCTAATTCTTGCTGGTGTTATAATGCGTGGAAACCAATGCAGGTTAGCCGGCTAATCAAGAGAGCAGTGTGATGGAATGGTCAGGTGGGCTTGGAATGACAGGCATATACTTTATAGTTGGTCTTACTGCCTATGCGTGGCTTGGTATGGTTATTAGTGATGCTATAAAGTCTGCTACTAGACCCAAAGATGTAGATTTCCCACCTGATAGCAGAGCAGATATTGCCTTCACAGTTGTTTATGTAGTGTTTGGGATAGTCCTATTTGTATGGTGGTTGATCAGACATCTGTAACGCCACGTTCCTGCTGTTACATTCAGCCGGCCAATCAAGAGGGGAGTGTGGTGACTCTAAGGCCGCGTCATTGTCTGCATGGAGATCGTCAGCGATGGCAGGACTAATCAGACTTCGTAGCGATATAGCCTTTGGCATGCTTACTCGCTGCGATACTGACCACGTTACTCTCGTTACCAACCGCTTTGATAATGTGATCATGTATCCGTAGGCTTGTGTTTCTCACCGCGATGAAGCCGTCAGCCCTGACTAACCCGTCTCTGCCATATCTCAGCTGGTGCTTACTGATAGAACTTCCAGCCCAGCCGCCGATAGCAGCAACGTGTGAGGCGTTGGCATTAACGACATCTCCGTTGGCTTTGAGTGTGTGTCTGAGGCAGTGAGCAGATAAGGCAGGATTTCCTGTGCTTGTTGCCAGTAGCTTCTTGATCCTATGACTGACGTTAGAGTCTGTTCTCTTGAAGCATAGCTCTATAGCTGATTCTAAGTGTTTGAGTAGGTAGTCCCTACCAAGCACGATAGGTGCAACTCTATCTCGATCTTTGGTCTTGCCGTCTTGTCCTATTCGTATCTGTGGTATGTCGGCTAGTAGGTCGCTCCGTGTCTGTTCCCAGTCCAGCCTGCTAATCTCACTAGCCATCGCGCCCGTCTGAATCATTAGGATTGCACAAGCAGCTAGGTCTGGTGTCTCGGTGTTATCTAAGCAGTACCGAACGACAGCAATCTGTTCGGCTTCCCTCAGAACTAGCTTGTCTTTGGACTCGTCGTCCTTCACACCTCTTAGGTTGGGCTCTATAACCCAGCCTAATCTGTACTTCGTACTACCTGCTCTAAGAGCTGAGAGCGTTCTACCGTATTCCCTCTTAATGCTCTGGACTGTGACACCTTTGGCCTGCCTCTGCTCTGTATATTGATCCAGACCGGCGTGTATCTGTTCAAGTGTAGCTGCTGGGCTATCCAGTGTTTGTTCGCCTATCAGGGCAAAGATGTTTAGCCATCTAGTCTGCTCACGCTTACCGTCCCTAGTGTCAACGTCAATGTCTTTGTTGTCGCAGTACTCAGTCCACAAGCTGCTAAGTAACTTAGGTCTGCGCTTAGCTGCCTGTTCGAGAGCGTGGTAAGTCTTGATTGCTATCTCTTCTTGGATAGTCCTTTGTCTCTTCGGATCACCGTCGAGTGCATCGTCTAAGCCATCGACCACCAGAGAGGCATAGCCCATGAAGTTGGGATCATCGCTGAAGTCTCCAGCCTTGAAGTTCATCTTGCGTAGCAGTTGATTGACCAGTACGTCCTTCTCGTTGTCGCTGTACAGCTCTGGGTCTGTGGCTTCCATCAGCCTGCACGATAGCTGGAACTCTTCTTCGGCTTTGCTTGCAGCCCTCAACTGCTGAGCCTCACTCTGGCTCGTGTCGCCTAGCGGTGCTTTGAAGGTTTTCTTGTTATATAGACGATAGAGGCGAGTAGGGTAGTCACGCTGGTAGTACAGTCGTCCACTCTGTTCCCGTATATATTGTGGGTATTTCTTGGTCATTGTGGTAACTCCTGCATCTATTCCTGCAACTATAGTACCTTATACTACAATTAAATCAATAGAAACAAGTGCTTATATTATCCATGCATGTCCGGCCTTCGGCACCAAACCTTCAAAACCGGTCCCTCAAGCCGATTTTGACGCTTGTCCGCGGGAATTGCTCAATTCCCGCGAAAGCCGCGTAAAACCTTGACCTTAGCCCCAACTAGTCCTTATAATTCGCTCCCCTTGTGAAATAGGCCTGTGGCTTCGCTGCCGTAGAAAAATTCCCTATAAAACAAGGGTTTGTTGGTAGGGTGATTTATCATTCTAACCAAAGCCAAGTTTAAGATTTGTTGCGGGGATAACCCGATTAATAAGAACACAGGTCGCTGGGCTGGTAAATAGTAGTGATGATGGTTCTGATCTGAGTCAGATCGGAGCCAGCCAGAAGTCGAAGTTTAGATTTGTTGCGGGGTGGAGCAGTCTGGCAGCTCGTCGGGCTCATAACCCGAAGGTCGTAGGTTCAAATCCTGCCCCCGCTACCAATATTTGCAGTATGGCGGTCCTGATTGGACTACCAAACACCAAGCTTCTCGCTTGCTCAGATTGAGCCGGTTAAGAAGATCTTAGAGTGGGCCTTTGGCCCATTTTTTGTATCTAGGGGATACGTTCCAGATGCTGAGTAAAAAGTGTTGTGAGCAGTAGCGTAACTCTGATAACAGAATTGATCGATACCACGATTCAAGCGTTAGGTTTGGATCTGTGGGGAGTCGAACTGCTTCAGCAGGGGAAGTATTCACTGCTGAGGATTTATATCGAACGTGAAGAAGGCGTCACGATCGAAGATTGCGAAAAAGTCAGTCGGCAGGTAAGTGCGTTAATGGATGTCGAAGATCCAATTGCCGGGGAATATACCCTTGAGGTGTCATCTCCGGGTATGGATAGACCACTGTTCTGTATTGAACATTATTCGCAATATGTTGGCAGCGAAGTGGATTTAAAGCTACGACGGCCATTAGATGGTAGACGTAAATTTAAAGGACAAATAATAAAAGTTTCAGGAGATATTGTTGGCTTATTGGTTGATGGTTCTGAGTATGACTTAGAATTTTCTGATATTGAGAAAGCCAGTATTGTTTTCTAGATTATTTTTACTCCATGCTCTGGACTAATATCCGGATCTAAGCTTTGAGTAAGGTGGCATTGTTATGATGAGTAAAGAAATTTTAATGGTTGCGGATGCCGTCTCGAATGAGAAGGGTGTTTCGCGTGAAGTGATTTTTGAAGCGATTGAGTCGGCGTTAGCGGCGGCTACGAAGAAGCTTAATGATCATGACGAGATTGACTGCCGAGTTGCAGTTGATCGAGAGACTGGCGACTACGATTCCTTCCGAGTTTGGACGGTGGTTGAAGACGAAGAGTATCTGGAAGAGGGTTCTCAATTTACTGTCGATCAAGCTCAAGAGAAGAAGAAAGGCCTCGCTGTCGGAGATGTATACGAAGAAAAGATCGACAATATGGAATTTGGTCGGATCGCTGCACAGACTGCTAAGCAGGTAATCGTGCAAAAAGTACGCGAAGCCGAG
>Ga0302117_10000041_pt1 | contig 40890 bp, 46 predicted proteins | sample AG5_322_MG_FD_203112 | JGI IMG/M metagenome (GOLD analysis project Ga0302117, IMG submission 203112) | Marine microbial communities from Western Arctic Ocean, Canada - AG5_32.2 | ecosystem: Environmental > Aquatic > Marine > Oceanic | place: Canada: Western Arctic Ocean | collected 2017-10-01 | reverse complement strand
TCGCCATGCGGAGGGGGCGCTTGATCTTTTCAATGCAGGTCGGATCGAGTCAGGCGACGACATCATTGATCTGATCGCTACGCTGGCCAAATCGACAAACTTCGATGACAGGGTAAAAACCCCTTGGTGGGACGAATCAAAGCGTGGCGTTGTGACCCTCGCAGCTCAGAGGCAGGTCGCAGACTTGATCGGCGCGAGCGAAGGTCGCACCGAGAAGCTCTTTGAAGCGATTATGGCACGCTCAAAAGGCGGCGTAGTCCAGATGGAAGGCATCGGCACCGCCGAAGTGATGCTGGCGGCGCGCAATCTCATGGTCACGCTAGTCGAGCGCACTGACGTTGGGGCGCATAAGATTATGCGTGGAGACGCGACAGCCGCAGAGCTACTCGAGTTCCGCAAACAAATGATGGTGACGCGCGCTGTCATGGCCCAGGTGAAGGGGAGCCAGACAGAAATTGCTCGCGCTCTTGGGGGCATGCGCAATCGCGCCTCCGGCCAGCAGCGTTTCCTGTCCGGCGCGGAGCTGGAAGAGTTTGACGCGCGAATTGTGGAAGACCTGCTCAACGAGAACGGTGGCGAGAAGGCCGTTAAGATGATGGCCGAGGCGTGGCTAGAATTACCGACCCTTGAACAGCGCGCGAAATTTGCGCGCTCGATGAACAAAAATGCGATAGCCCGTGGCGCGGATGCGATCTACGAGGCGTGGATCAATGCACTGCTGAGCAACCCCGTCTCGCAAACGAGGAATATTGTCGGCAACGGCTTGATGCTATGGATGAAGGTTGGCGAGCGGTCTTTTCAGGGCCGGGTCGCTGGGCCGGTACAGCGTGCTTTCGGGGCAGAAGGCACAATCGCAGCCGGCGAAGACGTGGCGATGGTCTACGGGATGATCCAGAGCCTTGGAGAGGCAATGCGCGCATCTGGTCGCGCCTTTAAGACAAATCAGTCTGTCGGGTTTGGGACAGGCAAGGTTGAGTTTAGGTCAGGCGCTTTTACTGCTGAGACGACGAACGTCCACGGTACGGTCGGCAGATTCATCAATGTCCTCGGGGAAATGATGACGCTTGGGCGTGTGCCGACCAGAGCCCTCCAGGCCGGCGATTCATTTTTCAAAGTTCTCGCCGCGCGCATGGACCTCTATGCGACGGCCTATAGAGCGGCTGACCGCGAGGGTCTGTTGAAGGGCAGGACAGCCGCCGATGTCGATAAGGCCAGCGACTTCATGGCAGAGTGGATAGCAAACCCGCCAGGAGCTGCTGAAGCTAGCGCGGAGAAACTTGCGCGCATGGTCACTTTTACGCAGCGACTGAGTGAACACGGCTCCGGTATGGCGAAGTGGGTTCGCGGTGGAGGTTATGGGATACCGCGCTGGTTTATTCCGTTTTTTGTCACGCCTATGAATATTGCTGAGGCGATCGTTAAGCACACGCCTCTGCAAATGGCGACTAAGGGTTGGTATACAGATATGCTTGGCAAGAACGGCGCGCAGGCTCAAGCCAAGGCCGGGTATCAGACGGCGCTGGGTTGGGGCATGACGCTGGGCTTTTGCAAGCTAGCGGCAGAGGGTTTTATTACTGGCTCAATGCCGGGCAACAAGACGACGCGAGACGCCTGGGCGGCGCAGGGCATTAAGCCCCTCACTTACTATCCCAATGGCATAAAGCCCGGCGAGACGGGGTATAGCTATGCCGGCATCGAGCCGCTATCCGGCATGGTCGGAATGTCTGTAGATATTTGCGATATCACGGGCGTAATGGATGGTGAGGCTTACTGGGAGGACCACGACGCGCGCGCCACGTTCGGGGCTGTGGTCTACGCCTTTGGCACAAACCTTTTATCGAAGACATACGCCGAAGGCGCAAATAAATTATTCGAGGCCATCACTGGTGACGCGCGAGACTTTGAGAAGACGATACAGCAACTGAATAGAAGTGTCATACCGCGCGTCTTGGCGCAGGCCAACAGGACGGGCGTACCATTCCTTTTCGACGGCAACCGGGATCGGCTTGATCCCAATCAACTTGATAACTTTTCCGAAACGCTATTGCGCGGGCTACAGGGGCAAACGCCTTGGGCGTCTGACAAGGTTGCGGCTCATGTCGATTGGCAAACCGGGCTCGAAACGTCATACGCCAGCTCGGGTGATACGGAGTGGCATAAACTTTTAGACTGGGTCAATCCGACCTTCTCGGTCATTTACCAGCCCGACAAGCCTTATGCGTCGGAGGTCACAAATCCATCAGGGCGCGATGCCGACCTCGACCCGTACCCGGCGTTGGAGGAGATTGCCCGGCTTTCGCAAGACGCCGATATCGCTCTTACGTTGAGACCGGGATGGCATCGCGGGCGAATTAGTTACCAAGGGGCAACCCTGTACCTGTCCGACCAATTTATGCGGCGCGACTTTCTGAGCCACGCCGGTCGAGAGTCGATCAAAGCGCTGACCAAGGTAATGTCTAAGAGCAGTTACGACAAGGCGAGCCTCGAAAGGAAGCACGACCTTGTCCGCAAAGCGTACAAACGTGGCGGGCAGGAGGCGATTAGAATTATAGAAAAGACCCCTGAGTATAAATTGAAATTAAAGGCTTGGAGAGCGGAAGCCGCGAAAGAGGCAGAGCGAAGGAGAGGACTAAAATGACTATTGCAAGCGCTACACAGAAAGTAAGTTTTACGGGCAACGGCTCGCTCGACGTTTACGCTTATAGTTTTAAGATATTTGCGACTAGCGACTTACAGGTCGTAATTACCAGCACGGCTGGCGTTGAAGCGACGAAAACTCTGGGGACGCACTTTAACGTCTCGGGCGCAGGCTCGGCCTCTGGCGGGAACGTCACATTTACGGCAGGGAACGTGCCGGCAAGCGGCGAGCTGATCACCATCAGCCGGCAACTCGCCCTGACGCAGCCGCACGACTACGTTGAAAACGACAGTTTTGGCGCCGAAGATCACGAGGAGAGCTTAGACCGATTAGTCGGGATTGCGCAGCAGTTAAACGAAAACGCTAACCGCACAGTCAGGGCTCCGATCTCGGACACGGGCATCAGCATGAGCCTGCCTGCGAAGGCCGCGAGGGCGTCAAAGATTTTTGCCTTTGACGCCGCTGGCAACCCCGAGACGATCCAAGAAGTGGGCACCTATCGCGGCGACTGGGCTGCCTCGACCTTGTACGCGCTGCGCGATATCGTAAAGGACACATCCAACAGCAATATTTATATAGTCACGACCGCTCACACTTCGTCGGGGTCTCAGCCGCTGTCATCGAATGCGGACAGTGCAAAGTGGACACTCATCGTGGATGCGGCCGCTGCGGGAACAAGTGCCGCTGCGGCCGCAACAAGCGCCGCCGCAGCGGCGACCTCTGCCACTGCCGGCGCGAGTTCAGCCACTGCCGGCGCGAGTTCAGCCACCGCATCGGCATCGTCGGCATCGACGGCATCGACCCAGGCCAGTAACGCGTCTACATCGGCGACGGAATCGGCAGCGAGTGCGGCAGCCGCCGCCGCCAGCGCCGATGCTTTCGATGACACCTACCTCGGCGCGAAGAGTTCAGCGCCAACAGTTGATAATGACGGGGCGGCCCTGACCGCTGGTGATCTGTATTTCAATACATCCACTAATGTAATGCACGTCTACACCGGCAGTGCGTGGATTGCCGCAGCACTCTCGTCGGCCTCGGTGGTGGAGAGAACAGCCGCCACCGGATCGGGTGTCACGCCAAGCGGCACGACTGGGCAGCGTGATGGCGCTCCGGCTGTTGGGTACTTTCGCTACAACTCCACGACCAATGAGTTTGAGGGCTACTCCGGTGCAAGCCCCGCCTGGGGATCAATAGGAGGCGGTGCTGGATATTTTAAGGGCGACAACGGAGCAGTTGGATCAAGTGCTGGCGATATTTTCCGTATCAATGAAGCCGAATTAAATACATCGACAGAAATTTTAGCCGCCGAGAATGCGAGTGCGGCGGGGCCACTGACAATAGCTAGCGGGGTCACGCTTACCGTGAGTGGCAACGTGACGATCATATGAGGGATATAAAATTATGAGTACAATCGAAGCTGATGCCGTCACAGCCGCATCCGGAGTCAACACGGACCTCTCGCTCGATGGAAAAGGGACCGGGGTTCCTGATCTCGGCGCTGGATTTAAAGTAGGGTCTGTTGCGGGTGTTCCAACGGCATCCATTAGAGACGATGCCATCACAACCGCCAAAATACTTAATGACAATGTTACTCTAGCCAAACTCGCCGCCGGGACTGACGGGGAGCTTATAACTTGGGATGCGAGCGGCGATCCAGCAGCCGTGGCTGTCGGTACGGCTACTCATGTTTTAACATCGAATGGCGCTGGGGCCGCACCAACTTTTCAGGCTGCTGCGGCTGGTGGTGCTTGGACGAAAATAGGAACAGCGGTCGCCGCTGACAGTGCAACCCTAACGGTCACTGGACTAGATAGTACATACGATACTTACGCTTGTGCGCTCAGTGATATTAAGTGCCCTACTGATGGTTCTACGGTCAGGATGAGGGTAGGAGATAGTGGGGGAATGGAGACTGGCATTACCTATCGTTATCACAGATCGCAAACCATGAGCAGTGGCGTTGGTTATAGTGGTGCCGCTGACCAAGGGATAAATGGAATGAATTTTTCTAATGACTTAGGTAACGCCACGGGAGAAGGCCTTGGTGCTATGCTGTTTTTGCATCGGCCGGGGGATGGTTCTGCCAGACCTATCGTGTCAGGAAGCTACATGTACACTCAAAGTCAAGGGTATGTTCAAGGCGGGCAATACGCCGCGCAGTTCGATAGCGTGATTACACTAGACCGACTAGACGTTTCACTTACCGTTGGAAACATCGTATCTGGACGTTTCACAGTGTGGGGGATTTCACATGCCTAGTTTTACAACGGTTAACAAAGTCGATGAGAATGGTTTCATCTGCAAGTGCGACGTTTTCGAGACACGGGAAGAGGCTGATGCAAGAATTGTCGAATTACATCAAATGGCTGGTTATGAAGATGCCTTTGTAGTGGATAATGATGCAACCGCCGTTAATGGTGAGATGTGCTTTCAAACTCCAGCACATTTCCCTGTTGACGTAGTTAATAAGACTGTCGCATTTAATCAAACTGCTAAAGACGCGACTGTATTGGCAGCGGGTATGACAGCCCTACGAAATGAACGAGAGTCCATTTTAGTTGCTTCAGACCTGGATGTTCTCCCTGATCGTTGGGATGCGATGGATGCCGCTACAAAGACAGCTTGGTCTATCTATCGTCAAGCATTACGTGATCTTCCAGCAACAACGGCTGATCCCTCCAATCCAACGTGGCCAGAGGAGCCTAGTTAAATGACTTCAACATTAAATACTGACGTAATACAATCAAAATCAACCGATGGCGATTTGACGATACAGGGGTCTGGAACTGGTGTTCCTAATCTCGAAGCTGGCTTTAAAGTTGGTGGAACCGCAGGTGTCCCTGTCTCTGCTCTGCGCGCAGGGACCGATGGCGAGCTAATTACCTGGGCCGCCGACGCAACTGCCACGACAGTGGCTGTTGGAACAGCTACTCATGTACTCACTTCGAATGGCGCTGGTTCTGCGCCTACATTTCAAGCCGCTGCTGGCGGGGGTGGGCTGAAATCGGTTCAAGTTTTCACTAGTAGTGGGACTTGGACGAAACCTACCGATATCGGTAGCGTCCGAGTCCAATTGGTTGCCGGTGGTGCTGCCGGGAATCACTCTGGATATGGCGGCGGCGCAGGTGGATATTCTGAGAAGTTTATCGACGTTTCCTCTATCTCTAGTGTCACCGTGACGGTAGCGGCGGCTGTTGCCGGGAATACCGCTGGCAACTCCTCTTCGTTTGGAACGCACCTATCAGCCACGGGTGGGTTTAAAGGTGGAGCAGGTGCTTTCGGAGGACTGGGTGGAGTTGGCACTGGTGGCGATATCAACACATACGGCGGCGGCGGCGGCTACCACGATGGTGCTGCTTCAAGTTCGGGCGGCTCGTCGTACTTTGGCGGTGGTCAGCAAGGGCGTAGTGCCACCTTCGGGACTAACACGGCTGCTCACTTAGCGTATGGCGGTGGCGGCATCGGAGTTTATAACGGGTACACACAAGGCGCTAATTCCGTTGGTGGGTTGGTCGTCGTTTGGGAATACGAATAGGTAGGAGTTTTTAGAATGCCGCATATTTTAGTTACAGTTGCAACGAACAGGGTCGAGCAAGTCGCCGACGCCACTTTTGAAGTTCATCCAAACTTGGCTTGGCACTCAGTGGAAAATGCAGACGTTAAAAGCGGATGGCAATACAATCCGGGGGACAACACGGTTACGGACTCGTCTGCGGCTTGGTTGGCGTCACCCGAAGGTCAGCGCGCAACAATGGCTGAGAACAGGAAGAGCGCCTACGGTCCAATTGGCGATCAATTGGATGCGATCTTTCGGGACTTGAGAGACGGGACGACAGTCTATGTTGATCACATAACCAAGGTGAAGGCTGACAACCCTCGCGTCGATATTGTTGATCCGGGTGATCGGGATAGAGTTCTGACTTCAGAGTAGACATGCCAGATTTTACCCGAAAATTTTCGATACCACATTGGGATAACTATTCCGATGACGATATTTTCTATCGCTTGTTTAAAAACTCAGCCAAAGAATACAAGGACGAAATTCGCGACATATTTTTTGGCGGGGAATTTCATTATGAGTATAAGGGTGAGCAAAAGAAGTATGGCGATGTAATGGGAGTCAGCCCCTCTCCCATTCAGTTAGATAACCTATTCAAAATCCAAGATGAGTTTGGCACAGAAATTTCACTCACCCTAAATACCCTGGATATGGGCAAGGAATTGGCATCTGACGCGAACGTCATAAATCAGATGCTAGAATTTATACGGGGATATTATGAGCGGGGTCTTAGGGTTTGCACAATTAGCTCGACTCATCTGATGAGGACTGGGGCTTTACAGGAAGCATTCCCAGATATGAACTGGAAAAACACAGTCAACCATCTGGTGAAATCTACCCAAGAGGTCTATGACTACGCAGCCTTGGGATACACGACAATATTATTGGATCGCTCTCTGAATCGAGACATCGATTTATTGAAAGAAATCCGCCAAGAGACGAAAAAGCTAAAGATTGAAACATCACTGTTAGCATCTGAGTCCTGTATGCCGAGCTGCCCCTTCAAACAGGAGCATGATCTTTGGCAAGCACCATTGCAGCAATCAGAATCAAATTATTGGCAGACTTTTCCGACGACCTGTGTGCGCTGGCGCACCCCATATACAGAACAGTTGCCCCGGCTTGGCATTAATATCTCGATGGCAACCAAAGAAATTGTTGATGAATTTTCTGAAAATGTAGATGTGTTTAAATTCAGCGGCAGGCTGGGGCAGTCGCAGGGGATCGATCCCGATGGCCGAATGTGCTGGTCCGGCATCGAAAAGGGAAACAGAAAAATCGACCTGGAAAGTGGCAAATTACTTGACGCTTTTGAGTATGCAGATTCATTTCAAGAGATATATGAGAAAAGTCTTTCACCATATTTAGTGGATCGATGGGCACCGCAAGGCTGGACAAATTTAGCACAGACCCAGCAACACAGCGCCGAAGATATTTCATCGATCTGGAACACCAAGAAGGGCCAAGGTCTGAGCAAGATTTTGTCTAAGTGTAAAAACAGGTGTTGGGACTGTCACGCTTGCGAAAAAGTATTCGGCGTCGAGGCGTTCAATTCGACGTTGGAGCTGTAAATTATTATGTAGGGGAACCCTTATGAAAAACTTTCTAATCAGGGCGGCATTGGCCGCCTTTTTTATTGTCGCGTCAGCGGGCGCAGCAGTCGCGGACCAGTCTGCCAAGGTGCGGCACGAACAGATGATTTACCCTGTGGTGCTGGTTCAGTCTGGGCATGGCTCGGGCTCCGGCACGGTCATCTTCTCCGAGCGGCATGACGGCGAGGTTCACACGTATATCCTGACCAACCATCACGTCGTCGCTAACTCGATAAAGGTCTCGAAGCTCTGGTGCAGCGGGCCGCCAAAGTGTAACGAGCCTGGAAAAATCGATATCGAGAGGCGCGAGACGGTCCAGGCCATCTGGTTTGAGTACAACGATCTCAGCAGGAACATCGGCACGCGCGGTCAGAAGGCAGACATCGTGGCCTATAGCCCCCTCCGCGATCTGGCTCTTTTAAGAACCCGAAACAAAGAGACCGAAGTCCAGTACGTCGCGGCGATCATGCCGGAAGATGCGCCCACTTATCTGGGCGATCGCATTCAATGCGTCGGTGCCGGCCTCGGCAACCCGCCCTTCCTTACCTCGGGTGAAGTGGGCTTCCTCGACGCCGAGATCAAAGGCGAGGATAGCCGTTACGCGCTGATTTCCTGCCCGATAATTTTTGGCAACAGCGGCGGGGCCGCCTTCCGCTGGAGCGACGCGCGGCAGCAGTACGAGCTGCAATCGATACCGTCAAAGGTATCGGCGACCTGGGCGACCGGCCCGGTCACGCATATGGCCTGGGGGATCACGATGGAAACCGCAAGAAAATTCTTCAGAGAGCATGAAATGGGTTGGGTCATTGGTGACCCTAAGATTATCAAAACAGATGAAGGAGAAAACTAATGCAGTGGATTATTTTAAGAGCGAAAGAGCGTTCAACTTGGATGGGCTTATTCTCAGTGGTCGGCGCGATCGGCATCGGCGTCTCGCCAGAGAATAAAGAGATAATTATCTCCGCAGCCATCGCCGTCGTTGCGGCTATCGCCGCGCTGACGAAAGATAAAGCGCCGGTGGAATGAATGCCGCTGCTCGCCATTTTCAAATTACTGGGCGGCGTACTCAAGCTGCTGCCGATGGTCGGCGCTTATTTCGCAGGGAGGGCGCATGTTTCGTCTAAAATTTCTAAACGCACCGCCAGAGCGAAGGCTCGTCAGGCTGAGCTTGCTGCTCGGCCTCGCCGCGATGCTCGTGATCTCGTTGGGCGCATGCGGGACGGCGACGGGCAGTGACCCCGACATCTGCCCGCCGTTCCCAGTAGCTGGCAGCGAGGTCGCCGATGAGATCGAGGCCCGGATGTTTCCTAGTCATGATTATCCAGCCTTTTGGCACTGGATCGATCGGCTGGACGTACTGCATGAACAGCTAAAGGACTGCTGATGCGAAGAGATGAAATTACAGAGGCAGAGTTGCGCGAGGTGGCTGAGCTGAACGATCGGCACGAGGGAAATATCTCGCAAATCTCAAAAGAGACAGGCTTCGCTCGATCGACCGTGCGGCGGCGGCTCGACAAGGCCAAGCTCGCCGGCTTGGTGGATCACACAAGAGAGCCCATCTACGACAGCCCTGATCTGCCAAGCGATGAGATGGACACCGAGGCGCTCGTCGATCATATCACCCGGCGAGCGGAGACCGCGCAGGCGGCAGCCGATTCACGCGACTGGGTGCCGATTAAGATTAAAATCCCTGGCCCAGTTGGCATCGTTTGGATGGGCGACCCACACATCGATGACGTGCCGGGCTGTGACTGGCCGACGTTGCGGCGGCATATAGAGACGGTTCAGAGTAACCCGGCGATGATCGTCGCCTGCCTGGGCGACGTTTCAAATAACTGGGTTGGCAAGCTCCAACACCTGTGGGCTGCGACCGAAGTCTCTGACCGCCAGCAATGGCAGCTGGTGGAATGGCTGTTCGATCAGCTTCGCGGAAAGCTCGCTTTGCTAGTCAAAGGCAACCATGATCTGTGGTCAGGTGCCGGCGATCCGCTTAACTATATAAAAGCAGCATCGACATACAGCGCGGAGTGGGCCGCCAGGGTCGAGTTCCGGTTTCCGAAAGGCGAGCCGTTCAAAGTATGGGCGGCACACGATATGCCAGGACATAGCCAGTATTGGCCGCTGCACGCTCAGCAGAAGAGGGCGAAGTTCACCGGCTATGTCGCCGACCTGCTGATCAGCGGACACCGGCATACCTGGGGATGGGCAAAGTTCGAGGACGACTTTTCTAATCGGGTCTATCACGTTGCTCGAGCCAAGGGTTATAAGCAGCTCGATGACTATGCCGTCCGGCTCGGCCACGGCAGCCAAAAATACGGGCATTCGATTGTCAGTGTCTACGACCCGCTCGCGCCGCCAAACTCCAGGGTGCTGTTGTTTGACGATGTCGAGCTGGCCAGCGACTGGCTCGACTTCCGGCGGGCGGCCTATGCTGAACCCTAAACAATTCGTTGAGGAGATCATCCGGCCAACCATGATGTTTCTGGAGGGCCGCGACACCAGCCAAGTAAAGTGGGGAGGGCAGGCAGCGGAGGAGCTGATGCTCGGCACCGCTCTGGTTGAGAGCGACCTCACCTACCTGCGCCAGCTCGGCGGTCCGGCGCTCGGCATCTACCAGATGGAGCCGGCGACGGCGAAGGACATACTCGAGAATTACGTTGGCTATCGTGGATACCTGGGCGAGGCGCTCGACATGATTGCCGGTGTCTGGCCGATGAAGTCGGTAGGTATTCAAGGCAACTTATTCTTGGCTACCGCCCTTACCCGCATCCACTACCGCAGGGTCAAGGAGCCGCTGCCAGCCGCAGGCGATACGCCTGGGCAGGCGCGATATTGGAAAGAGTTCTACAACACAAGGAGGGGCAAAGGAACGCCCGAGAAATACATTGAGAAATGGAAGAACGCCGGCAGGGGAAATACCTGACGGTCATCCAGAAAAACCCACAATCAACCCACAAGTAGCTTTTGTCAGGAATGGTAAGGGCTTGTAAAGACTGGGTAATATTTTCGTGGATTTCCGCGAGATGTTGCTGTAGAGTGACGCCTTGTCGTTAGATAAAGTTATTTAGTTCCAGTAGTTTAAGTCACTATCGCGGGGTGGAGCAGCCCGGTAGCTCGTCAGGCTCATAACCTGATGAGATTATAGCTATATCAATAGCTTAGCTCCCAAAACCCACACAAAACCCACACTCCCCAATCCGCAGGTGCGTTTTCAACCCACAGCTAACGCATTCTTATGCAATTTTTTTGCGACCGTCAGGTTTATATTGCATAAATGCACTGCCGTCTGTATAAAAGAAACGGGGGGCCAAGCCCGGCCCCCCGAAACCGGCAACCACACAGACACAGGAGCATCAAATGAAAGTCGCCAGCAAAACAGACGATCGCACGGGAACCAAATCTTGGCAAGTCATCTGGACGCCAAAGCCCGGCGCTTCTCGCAAGTTTAAACAGTTCCCAACGAAGGCCGCAGCCGATGCCTTCTCCTACAAAACCTCCTCCGCAATTTACAACCGCACGCATATTGCTGACAGCGATACCGTCGGCGCGGCGGCGCAAATCTTCCTCGATGAGCAGCGCGAGCGCGTCAGCGATGGCGAGATTTCGCCCAAGGAATTTTCAAATCACGAGGGGCGCATCCGCCTGCACCTCGCCGAGCTGACCTATGACGGCAAGCCTCTGCTCGAGACGCAGCTCACCGAGCTGACCATTAACGGCGTGAAGAAGCAGATCGCACGCCAGCTCAAGCAGCGCCTCGCCACCAAAACCTGCGTGCATGTTCTGACGACCTTGAAGCAGATTTGCGATGCGGCGATATCTGAAGACCCGCCGCTCCTGGCGACCAACCCAGTCAAGGTTTCGGCTGGGAAGCAGAAGGGCAAGACGATGCTCGAGAAGGAAAACTTCAGCCACGACCTCGCCGCCCGGCTGGTCGAGTTCGCGCCGGCAGCCTACCGCCTGCACATTCGCTTCGCCATTCAGACCGGCCTGCGTGCATCAGAGCAGCGCGCGCTGCGCTGGAGCGATCTCAGGATCGACGACGATACCGGCCACTACACGTTGGTCAACGTGCGCCGGAAAATTCAGCCCGAGACAAAAATTGAGATCGATGTTCTAAAATCACGCGCCGGCTATCGCTCTGTGCCGATCGATGTCAGCCTGAGCAACGCGCTGAAGGCCCACAAGCTGGCGCAGAATAACTTCGATCATATCTTCGCGACCTCTGAAGGCGGCGTTGGTGACAACGACAACTGGCGCAATCGCGGGATTGCGAAAGCCGCGAAGGCAGCCGGCGTCAAGATTAAGTGGATAGAACTGAGGCACTATTTTGCCAGCGCGCTGGTCAAGCAGTCCTTCGACAAATGGCAGATCACCAAGCTGATGGGTCACGAGTCAATCAAGACGACCGAGGATCATTACCTGCATTGGATTGACGACCCCGAAGCCGATGCGGCAGCGGCGATCAAGATCGGTCAGGCCTTTAACTTTGGTTCATAAAAAAAGGGGGGGGCTCAAAGCCCCCCCCTTTATTGCGGCTACGGACCCCACTGGGCTGGGCCGGTGCGCACTCCCGCCATAATGACGCGAGGTGCAATTCGTTTTTTGGCGGGTTTATCTTTTTTCTTCCTCTTCCCCATCCGGTCTGCGCCGCCTAATCTTAGACGATCAGGCGGCGGGTGCAGCGTATACTCGCCAGTGAAAAATTCACCGCCACGGTCGAAAGCTGTGATTTCGTCCCGTATTCTCGGCGACACAACGTACCGCTCGTAAGTGTCAGAGCCCGGCTTTTGGATAAAAATTCGTGAGACATGGACCCGCGCTTCTGCTTTAAAAGTCCTCTTGATCGCCGACGCTATGACGCAGCAGCCAGGGTCTTTTTTCTTGGCCTTTTTTATGTCTCTGTCATTGATGCTAATTACGACCACCTCGGTCGCATCGACGACCTGTTTCCCGTTAACTTTAAATTTGCCGACAATTTTCTTTTCTTTAGACTGGTTCATTTTCGTCCCTTCCTTTGCTCTGTTGTGGTTTCCATTCCAATTGGGCAACCGCCCATCGTAGTTCCCATTCCAATTGGGCAACCGCCCATCTTGGTATTTCCCGCTCGCCTTGGGTCCACGCGCTGAAGGTTACGGCATCGATCCGCAGCCGCGCCAAGGCGTCGGCATTTTCCCACTTGAGTGCGGCAATCGCGTCTTTCAATTCATCGCCGGTCATCAGTCCTCCAGTGCGGCATAGATCGCTGCGTATCCCAGCAGGTCGCGCTTGTGATCATCGTCAGGTGACAGGTCGTCACGTACTTCCTTCAAGATCATCATCATTCCCATCGCGCGCTTCGGCGTGACCTCGCGGCCCAAGAGGTAACTATCCCATCGTTGCGCGAGGCGCTCGGCCATATCCCTGTAATGCCCATGCGTCTTGCCACGCTCTTCGACGGTGGCGGCGGCGTCCTCGAGCCACTCGCTCGGCGATTTACTTGCCATTTGCCAGCTCCCGCAAATCATCAGCATGAATAAAATGCTTACCTCTCGGCGTTCGCTGAACGCTTGGCAGGAAGCCCTCATCAACCCAATTTCTAAGGCGGCGGACGCCCTGGGTTCCTTCGTCAGGAAAAATCAGTGCCGCCGCTTCGCGGATGCTGAAAAGGCGCGCGTCATTAGAATGGAATTGAGTCATCGCTTCCGCCCTCCGCTGTATTTGGCTCGGCCTGCGCCTGTCCTTGAGACTGACCCTCCAGCTTGTCCTCCAGGGTGAAGCTGAGATAGGCCTCGTTCTTCCAGAGCGTCGAGCGATAAATGCCCGGCTCTAAAATTACACGCTCCTTGATCTTGACCGTGCCGTTCGAGTGCGTCGGGTGCCTCTCTTTCGGGGCATTCTCAAATAGGTTTATTCGCAAGATCGCAGCCGTCTGGTCGGCAAAAAATTCAGCCATTTTTCAGCTCCTTCGATTTGGTTTCATACTGGTTTCTGAGCAAAACAACCTGCTCAGGGTAGTCGTGCTTGAGCGCGGTGAGATCGGCCTGATTGTCGTGCGCCCAGACTGTTAAATCACCCTCGGAGCCGGCGGTGTCGATCGCCTGACTTGAGCGGATGATAAAGTTTTTTGTCTTTTCACCCATCGGCGGCTTGTCTTTTTGTTGCTGGGGGATGGCCGGCGCTGGCTTCGGCTCCGGCACCTTGATCTCAGATGGCGGCGGCGGCTTGGTCGCTGCGTTACCGTCGTCGTCCTCGCCGGTAATGCCGAGCATCGCCATAAGGCCGTAGCGCCGGGCGTAGGTGACGGCGCTTGCCAGCGCCTGCGGATTAGTCGGGTCTTTGGGCTTCAGCGGCACGCCGCCGTCCTCGATGAACTCGCCTGACGTGTGGATTAGTCGGGTCACAAGCCGGTCTGGCTCGGGGTGTATCTGCTGAGTAAGGGCAAGATTATTCTCCCTCAGTGCCGTCTTAGCGGCGTCCAGGCAGCCCTCTAGCGTGGCGTAGCGAGACCGAAAATGCGGGTTACTGCCGTCTTTGTTTGGGTTATCGATGACGCCGAGCGCGGTCACGAGATCGGCGTATATTTTGCCGGTCATTGGGTCACCCTTTTAACCGTGACCATAAAGGCCCGCCTATCTGTCGAGTAGCTGGGCTCGTCGAGCTGGCCGTTAAAGGCACGATCAACGCGCTCTATAGCATCGACAGCGACATCGAAATCGGCGCACTCGAGGATCAAACTCACGCCAGAATCATGGCCGAGCCGAGGATTACTGCTAGGCACAAAAACTCCACGCCCCGCGTCAGCCACCAAGACAGCCGCTTTTTCATGTTTCTTCTCCATTTTTTAGTCCCTTCCTTTCTAAAATTTGAGCTGCACAATCAGTGACTTTCCCCGTGATATGAGGGTCTTCGTCGTGGATAAATAGCCAAAGCAGCTCGTTTAATCGCAATATTTCCTTATCTCTTTTCGAGTATTCGATCTCTTTAATTTGATCGCCGAAAAGGTCATAGCTTGGCGGCACAACTCACTCAAACAGGCTCGGCTGCGCGGGCAGATATGGCCGCAGCACTCGGGCCTTTTTGCCGCTTGCGTTCACGCGCGTGATTTCCGTTTTCTCGAGCTTGGCCATCTGCACCAGCTCGCTACACCTGGGGCGGACCGTCAGGATCGAAAGCCCGAGGCGCTCCGCAGCCTGATCCGCCGTCAGGCCAACGATCGAATTACTCCGGAAGACCTCAAGTACCCGCGATCGGATCGCCTGCACGTCAGTCGGATAGGCCTCGCGGCGTGTGTCGTAGAGGGTCATCGCCATACCTCCCTCGCTTCCTCGAGCATCTCGGGTGATAAGTCCCAATAGAACGAAGAAAAATCGGGCTCGATCATTTGAAACAGATGCTCGCGATCATCGGCTGCGCGCATCAGCGCCTCGCGCGCCTTCGCCGATCCGGTCAGCCGCCGCAGCGCAGCGGTGCATGCAGCCGGCGACAGCTCTTCGCAATTCTCTTCATTGAAAACTATGTATCCGAGCGCGTTGGCATAAACGAGCGTCGGCGATTTATTAGTCGCGTAGGCGTAAAGAGCGACCTGCTGGACGTGTACATAGGTGGGTATTTTGGGCAGGCTATTCGTTCGCCAGCTCTCACCCTTCTTTGTTTTTGTAATACTCGGCCACTTTGTCTTCAGCTCACACACCCGCACGCCTTGATAATCTGGAAACGCCATGAATGGCAGCTCTACGCCCTCGAAATCGACCCAGAGTGGCTTGCCCTCGCCTTCAATTTTATTGCTGCCCTCGAGCGCCTCTTTGACCCCGTTCGCTGCGTGTTGGATCACATCCGCCAGGATGTCGCGGTAATGCTCTAAAGCCTTCGTGTCGCGCTCGAGGTCATAGCTGCGTGGCGTGTGACGATCGACCCGGGTCATTGCATGACGCACCGCTTCGTCAATGGGCTCGCCCTCAAGCACCATAGCGTCAGCGCCCATCTGGGTGGCGATGCCAAAAGTCATGCGTGCGTTACTTTCGAGCGTTTTGCGGCGCTCGCGGAGGTGCAAATATTGGAACGCCCATATATCTGCGGGCTTATTGCATGCTGATGCACTCCAGTGCGGCGCTTGCATAAAACGAGTTATTCTATCGTCATATATTTTCATAATTTTTCCAGTCGGTATATGCAACGAGGGGGCCAAAAAAAAGGGCGTCTTTAGCGGCGCGCGCCCGGCGTCCTTGCGGCCTCTCGGACACGAAACGCGTCCATTTGCGCTTGAAACCACACCCCGTAAATTGGCATGACATATTCGATGTTTAGCCCGCGAGCTGCCTTTGGCGCGATTATCAGCGGCTCTTCCTTTGTGTTTGGCCTGACGCCGTCGCCGACGCAGGAGACCATGACGTAATCTTCACTGCCAGGGCGGCGCTCCAGCACGCCGAGCCACACAGCGCCGGCTGCAACTTCGTCGTCTTGTCGCTCGTAGACGACGGCAAATTTTCCAATTGCACTATCGGGCTCGACCGCGTCGGAGGGGCTGAGCGGGTGAAAAAAGTATGCGTTATCAAACACGGTTTGCGCGCGGCTTGCCGTCGTTGCCTTGACGATGACGATGCCCATATTAGAAAAGTCCATCATTCCGGAGCGCCTTAGCCTGACACTAGTTGGCTCGAGTGCGCGGGGCGCGTTTATTTTTCCGTAAAAGCAGTGACCAGTTATAGTCGTCTCAACGTGTTCGTCATCGACCAAAAAAGTCGGGTATGCGTCTTTGATTTTCTTGAGGGTCGAGGCGCGTGGATTGCTGCCGCGCGTGCCGCCGGGGTTTGCCAGTGAGGCAACCGTAGAAGGCGCAACGTCTGCATTTTCCGCAATCTGAGTAAGCGACTGGCTGTTCTCGGTTTGAAGCCGGCGCAGCTCTTTCGCGATCTTTGTTATGTCTCCGGAGTCCAAGCGACTGCCCTCGTCAATTCCATTAAGCGACATCTTAATTTGCCTCTGTTTTATTTGCAACTATGCAACAAAAATATCTTCTATCTCATCGATTGCAAATAGGCAACAAATAAATTATAAGACAACGATATGGATTTAATAACCGACTATGAAAAAATCATTGCGCGAAGCGAACGCGCCGGATTACCGGAGAAGGCGTTGCTTGAGCGCGCCGGCATTGCCAGCACGACGACGTGGCGCTGGCGGCGGGGCGCGGTCATGCCTAATTTTCGCTCGATCTTACGGCTGAACAGGGCCGTCGAGACGTATTTGGATGAAAGCGCGTAAAAATATAATTAATGAAGATACGATCCACCGACAGATCGTCGGCTGGCTCAACGCTGCGCTCCCGCCCGATTCCGTGTTGCACCACTCGCCGAACGAAGGAAAGCGGCACGTCAACTTTCAAGCCAAGCTGAAGGCGCTTGGCTGCAAGTGGGGCTGGCCGGACATCGAGATATTTGTCCCGATTTCACATTGGCGCGCCGAGACCCAACCCGCCGGGATTTTTCTAGAAGTCAAATCCGCTGCCGGCAAAGTGTCACTGGCCCAGGCGGATCGTCACGTCGAGCTGTACGGCGCTGGCCAGCATGTCGCTGTCGTCAAAAACCTGGGTCAGGTGCGCAATTTTTTGCATCCCCTGATCGCGCTGAATGAAGACAAGCCCAAGGCGCAGATGGCCTGGGCCATCGCGGAGGCATCCATCGATGGGCGATAGCTGGCTGGCGAACAACAAATTTAACCGCGAGGGGATGTTCCGCATGCTGGCGCGGAAGCGCCGCATGGAAAGCTACATTGCTAGGCACGGGCGCGATGAAGATGCCGACCGGGCTGCGGTCGCGGAATGGCTCGAAAAAAACGAGGTAACGACCTGCCCGGCGTTTGGCCACGGCGCACAGGATGAGTAGCCTCGACCGCCTTGCCCGCGCTGAAGACGTAGCGCTTGAACATTATCGTTGGTTGCGCGCGCAGAACGTGACGGAATCGCAGATGTATCACCTCATCGATGAGCGCCCGCCCAAAAATTTCCAAGGCAGTGACGGCCTGGTGCGGCGTATCGCGAAAAAATGGCTGTCGGAGGCCGCCCGGTGAGTTCACATGGGTGGCATGTAATCGCGCGTTGCTCGAGACCGCCGAGGCGCGACGCCAGGGGCCAGATTATCTGGCGGGAGCTGACAGCATTCCAAGTGGAGGACGCGAAAATTATGGCGGACAAAGGCTCGATTATGATGGCGTCGCGGTTCTCCTATGGCCATCGCGATCTGGTCGTGAAATTGCGCGACAGTCAGCAATTACTTCTCGTCGCGCCGAAGGGTGCCGCATAGCTATGCCGCATAGCAAAAAACTTAAAATAGATTATTCTATACTTAGCTTAGCTAAGCTAAGAAGAAGCTAAGCTATGCAGCGCGACATTCAAAAGCTGATCCGCCGCACTGCCGCGATGTCGAATAGCGATTATCGCGCGGTCGCTCAAGGCAGACGGCCCTCGAAGCAGGACAGCGCCGAGCAGCAGTTCCTGGCAACGCTCTCGCGATTGAACCGCGAGACCTATCTCCGGCAGCGCGAGAAGATCGATGACGAGGACTTGATCACTGCCCATCTGCTGGATTGGCAACGCAGGGCTAGGCTGTGATCGGCTTCATCACTGGGTTACCGCGAAGCAGAACGAAATGGTTTGCGGAGTACTTTGATTGTTTTGTCGCGGCGTATCACGAGCCGCTAAATGGGATGACTGCTAAACAGCAATTTTATGATTTAGTGCAGTCAAAGTGTCTTATTTCTGATGCTGGCTTATATTTGACAGACTTCCAGCAGCGTTACCCAGGTGTTCCCACAGTAATTATTCAACGCGATGTTTTACAAGTACATTCTAGCCTCTGCCGCGCCACAGATAACATGACAGATTTGCACCATCTATTTTTACCTCTTCTTATAAAGCAAAAGAAAGAGCTGGATAAATTAGACGGGATGAGGGTCGCTTATTCACGGATAAATGAAAAGTTAGAATCTATACATGAATATCTAAAAATTCCATTCGATCGGGGTTATGCAGATCAAATGATCGCAACGAATATACAATTGTCAGAAATAACAGCCGATATAAAAAGCTATCAACCGTGGCATGAATGACTGTTGACGAGCTGAACGAGCTGCTGATCGAGGCGACCAGGACCGAGCTGTCGCTGATGCCGGCGGTGCGGAAACCGCGCTTCGTCTGCTGGCCAGAGTATCCCGGCGACTGGCATGCCTACGCTTCGGCGGACGCCCTGCCGCCGCGCTTTGTCGCCTCGCCTGAGCAAATCACAAGGCTAGACTGGGCTCTCGTCGCGGTACTTATCCTGCCAGTGCCGGCTCGCCGGCTGGTCTGGGCGGCGGCCTTCTCGGCAGCATTTCGGGGTCGAGGCCCGGCTTGGTCAACCCTGGCCAAGCGGTTTCACTGCGATCGGCGGACGGTCAAGCGGCGCTATAAGCAATGCCTGGAGCAAATCGTCGTTGCCGGCGCGTATAAGCAACAAAGCAGCGGGCCATTCGTTGCTATAGAGCCCATATAAGGGCGGGAGAGCCTAACTCGGCCCTCCCGCTTGCTTGACTACCCTGAGAGACTGATGCTCGTCAGTGGCTCTCTGTGGCCTTTGTCAGCAGCAACGAAATAAGTGTCAACTCCGGCCCGGTTTTCTGTTCAGAGCTGACACTTGACAACACGACGCTTGACTGGATGACCTGAAAAACGTAAAGATTTTTGTATGATGCATAGTATACCGGGCAAGAGGCGGCAGAGTGGCCGCTAGCGGCACTTTGACTAAGCGAGCCATGCAGGAAATCTGCGATCGGCTCGTCGCCGGCGGCACTCTCACTAAGATATGTAGAGACGACGCATTGCCAGGGATGCGATCGGTCGTAAGACAGGTCGCAGCCGGCCGGCAGGAAGGTGCAACGGAGCTGCAAAGCGAGCTGGCTTCGATGTACGACCAAGCACGTCAGCTTCAGCAGGAGTTCTACGGCGACCAGATGCTCGAGACTGCTGAAGAGGCATTGCTAGACGATCCACGCAAGACAAATGCCTATAAGCTAAAGGTGCAAGCCTTGGCGCAGCTAGCCGGCTCGTCGATCAAGAGCCGCAGCGATGCAGTCAGGGTCAGTGCGACGATGCCTGCAAACATGAAAGGCCGAGTGGTCTTTGCCTGGGAAGGCGAGGAAGAGCAGCCCGGCGACACAGCCAAGGTCATCGACGCAACGCCAGAGTAGGCGCGGCTTACAGCCAGTGACGGCGCTTAGCGGCTAGAGGCTGAGAGGGCTGGTTGGTGAGCAGGCCATATTAGAAGACAGACAGCGACTTGTCCTCGCGCATAGATAGATAGCAAGCTAATGGTTAGCATGCTAAGCATATCCAAGCTAAGTCATTGATATTGCAGGGACTTGGCAGTAGGCAGCACGTCGATCGAGCAGCGAAGTGTGGGTTGGCTGTGGGTTATGCCAGTCAAGTCATTGAAGTAAAAGCATTCTCGTCAGGTACAGCACCTGAAGGTCAGCATTGTATTTGCCAACAGCCTGGGAAATATATATATGCTAAGCCATTGATAAATATAAATAAAATTCAGCCTACCGACCCCCCTATACCCCCAAGAGACCGGGCTGCCGTAAGGGTATGTATTACTCCCCTGCTGGGTGGCCCCGTCCACGCACACACAGCGCCCAACAAAGGTTTCCGCATTGCGCATAGTCATCCCCTACAAGCCCAGGCCTCTCCAGGCCGAGCTGCACAGGCAGCTCCGCGAGCATCGCTGGAGCGTCGTTGTGACGCATCGGCGCTTTGGCAAGACTGTGATGGCTATTAACCATCTCTTGCGGCTGGCGCTGGAGGATACGTCCGGCAGCGGCAGGTACAGCTACATCGCGCCGAACAGGGTCATGGCCAAGTCCATCACCTGGGACTATCTCAAGAATTATGCCGGCGTCGTGCCAGGTGTTAAGTTTAATGAAACGGAATTGCGTGCTGACTTTCCTTCTGGCTCACGCATAACCCTGCTCGGAACTGAGCTGGTCGATAATCTGCGCGGGCTTTACTTCGATTTCATCTGCATGGATGAGTATGCGGACCATCCGGAGCGTGCCTTTCCAGAGGTAATCAGGCCAAGTTTGTCGGATCGTAAAGGGGGCTGCCTCTTTATCGGCACGCCGCGCGGACATGGGCCATTTTACAAGCTCTACGAGACTGCCCGCGCCGAGCCTAAGTCTGCCGGCTGGTTTACCGAGGTCTACCGGGCCTCTACGTCGGACGTGATCGACCCCGAAGAGCTTGCGGCGGCCAAGGGCATGATGTCCGAGGATGCCTATCAGCAGGAGTTTGAATGCTCCTGGGCGGCGAATATACCCGGCGCGATCTACGGCAAGGCGCTCACCAAGGTCGAGGCCAAGGGCCAGATATGTCAGGTGCCTTACGACACCCAGTATAAGGTTCATACGGCCTGGGATTTGGGCATCGGCGACTCGACGGTTATTTGGTTCTATCAAATACTGCGCGGCGGCTCGGTGCATATCATTGACCATTACGAGGCGCGCGGCGAAGGCCTCGAGCATTACGCAGGCGTTCTGAATGAAAAGGGTTATCTCTACGGCCGGCATTACGCGCCCCACGATATAGAGGTGCGCGAGCTTGGCACCGGCAAGTCACGCCGCGAAATCGCCTGGAACCTGGGCATTAACTTCAGCGTGGCACCGAAGCTGCCGATCGATGACGGCATCCATGCCGCGCAGATGCTGATCCCGCGCTGCTACTTCGACGCCAAGAAATGCGCCGAAGGCCTCGAGGCGCTCCGGCACTACCATCGCGTATATGACGACCGCAAGCGGACGTTCCGCACCAGCCCAAACCACGACTGGTCAAGTCATTCATCCGACGCCCTGAGATATCTGGCGATCTCGATCGAGGAAGAGCGCGACCGATCGAGGCCGAAACAGTTCATCGCCGATATGAATTACGATCCATTTGATAACCGCGCCGGCGCTTCCGCAAACCGCCTTCATTAAAGGAAAAAGTTATGGGTGGTATTTTCTCAAAGCCTAAAACACCGAGCCTCCCACCGCCGCCCCCGCCGCCTCCCGTCACACCTGTGCCGGCAATTACAGGTGACGAGGGCGAAGAAGAGGTTGCTGCTGCTGATCGCCGCAAGCGTCGGAATAACAAGCTCGCGACTGGCCCGCAAGGCCTGCTTACGCAACCTAATATAGGCGGCGCTACGCTATTGGCCGGCGGCGGCTCGCCGACCGAGGAGGCTTAGCATGCCAGCACCCGGTTGGGTCACCGGCGGCACCGTACCGGCAAATCACGCCAGCGCTGTCGCGTCGGGCTGGGTCTACAAAGACTTTGGGATGGCGGGCGGGCGCTACGTAAATTCTAGCACCGGCGAAGTGCGTTCATCTGCGCCGCTTCCCGCAGGCTATGTAGAGACGCCGGGAGGCGTTCGCAAGATGGAGCCCGTCGCTACCGGCCCGGTGACAAGCACCGGGTCAAGCGGCCCCTCTGGCGGCAGCGGCGGTCCCGGCCCGAGCGAAACGATCGTTTCGGCCTCCTCTGGTGGCGATGGCCTGACCGAGGCACAGCTCCAACGCCGCCGGCGTGGGCGGGCGCAGACAAACATGACCGGCGGTGCTGCCGGCGCGGCCAACGTCGCCAAGAAAACACTGATGGGAATTTAAAAATGGCCGAGCCTGACGCGAAAGCTGTCGCTTTTCTAAAGCAGATGCGCGTGCTGGAGACCCAGCGCAGCGTGTGGGAGGCGCACTGGCAGGAAATCGCTGACTATGTAGTGCCGCGCAAGGCCGATATAACGAAAAAGCGCACTGCCGGCGCGAAACGCTCGCAGTTAATCTTCGACGGCACCGCGATCCACGCGCTTGAACTGCTCTCGTCTAGTCTGCATGGCATGCTCACGAGCGCATCGACGGCGTGGTTCACGCTCGGGTTCAGCAACCCGGCGCTTAACCGCGACGATAAGGCCAAGGAATGGCTCGAGATGGCAACCGACAGCCTCTATGACGCCTTCGATCGCAGCAACTTTCAGGAGCAGGTGCAGGAATTATATCAAGACCTTGTGGCCTTTGGCACCGGCTGCATGTTCGTCGAAAGCGCCGAGCCCGCCGGCCTACGCTTTAGCACCCGGCATATCTCCGAGCTATACATTTCAGAGAACGCCGACGGTCGCGTCGATCAGATATACAGAAAATTTAAATTGACCGCCCGCGCTGCCGTTAATCGCTGGGGCGAGGCCGCTGTCGGCGAGCGCGTCGCGAAGACATACAAGGAAGAGCCGCACAAAGAGGTCTCGATCGTCCATCATGTCTCGCCGCGCGACGATTATAACACCAGCAAGCGGGGCGCTATGGATAAGCCCTTCATGTCCTGCTACATCGAACCGGAGCTGAAGAAGGTAATTCACGAGGGCGGCTATGATGAGTTCCCGTTCCTTGTGCCACGCTGGTTGAAGGCGTCCTTCGAGCTGGGCTACGGCAGGTCTGTTTGCATGAAGGCGCTGCCGGACATCAAGATGCTCAACAAAATGTCGGAGACGACGATCAAGTCGGCGCAAAAGCAGGTCGATCCTCCCTTGCTTGTGCCTGATGATGGCTTCGTCATGCCGGTTAGGACCGTCCCGGGCGGCATTAACTACTACCGGGCAGGCACGCGCGATCGGATCGAGACAATGGCGATCGGCGCGAATACGCCGCTCGGCCTTTCGATGGAGCAGCAACGGCGAGACGCTATACGGCAAGCCTTCTATGTAGACCAATTGATTCTTCAAGAAGGTCCGGCTATGACGGCCACCGAGGTCGTGCAGCGTAACGAAGAGAAGATGCGCATCCTTGGGCCAGTCCTCGGGCGCTTACAGGCAGAGTTCCTCGAGCCGCTGATAGGTCGGACGTTCAGTATTCTGACCCGCCAGAACGCTTTGCCGCCTGTGCCGGAGTTTCTCGTCGGCATGCCGCTCGCAATCCAATACGTCTCGCCGCTGGCCAAGGCGCAGAAGCTCGGCGACTTGCAGTCTGTTCTGAGGACGATGGAAATATTGCAACCCTTCGCGAGCGTGGACCCCTCGGTGCTTGACTATCTCGACACCGACGGCCTCGCCCTACATGTCATGGATGTGCTTGGCGTCCCGGCACGGGTACGTAAGGGGCAAGAGGAGGTTCAGCAGATGCGCGAAGAGCGCCAGCAGCAGCAGCAGGCCAACCAGCAGCAAGAGCAGGCGATGCAGGGCGCTCAGATGGCCGGCCAAGCAGCGCCGATGGTCAAGGCTATAACCAACGCCGAGCAAGCCGGCGCAACTGCGCCGCTTCAGGCGGCCTGACGTGAATGGATTTTTTAAAGGACTACTGGGAGCAGGTCGTCTTTGTCGGGCTGATCGTTGTTCTTTTCACCCGCATGCGCTCGCAAATCGCAGAACTGCGTAAAGATGTGGATGACATGGAAAAGAGAAATACTTTTATAGAGACGACTAAGCTGCGGGCCTCGAGCGATGCCCAGGCGGATCAAATAACGGCCTTGTGGGATCACATCAATAAGATCCGCGACATGGTTAGCAACGGATTTGGGAGTAAAAAGTAAATGTTTTTATGCAAATGTAAGGACTGTAAATGTGATCCCTGCCGCTGCGGGGAGACTAAATAGTGGATCAGCGCGAGATTGACCGCCGGCTATCCTACCGCGAATTATTTAACAGCGATGTCGGCGAAAAGATCATGGGCGATATGTCCGAGCGCTTTTATGCCGGCAAGACGACGTGGAGCGAGAACCCACTCGAGATGGCCTATTGCGAGGGTCAGCGCTCGGTGATCCTCTGGCTGCACCACATGTGTTCCGATAAATGGAAAAACCTTAACTAGGAGAATTGACTATGGCCGAAGCAGCAGTCGAACAGGCAGCCCCGGAGGCGGGGTCTGTTCCCTCTGAAGCGACGCCGGAAGCGGCGAATGACTGGCGCGATGCTATCGGCGAGGACATCAGACACGACCCCTCGCTGCAATCGATCAGGGATGTAGGCAATCTTGCCAAGTCCTATGTGCATGCTCAGCGTATGGTCGGGCGCGACAAGATCGCCTTACCTGGCGAAAGCGGCACGCCGGAAGAATGGTCTGACTTCGACGCGCGAAGCGGTAGGCCAACCGAGGCCGCAAACTATGATTTAACCGCGAATATTCCGGCAGGCATGGAGAGCGAGAATGACTCCGGCGTGCTGGCGGGGTTCAAGGACGCCGCGCTGGCCGCAGGCCTGCGGAACAATCAGGCGCAGGCAGTGCTTGACTATTACTACAGTATGTCCGGCAGCATGGGCGAAGAGCGAAATCAGATGCTCGAGCAGGGGCGCGCCGACACAGAGACTGAATTGCGGCGAGAATATGGCAAGGCCTACGACGAGCGTATTGGCTTCGCGAAGGACGCGCTGGCTCAATTTGGCAGCGACGATCTCGCCGAGATGGAGCTTGCCGACGGCAGTAAGGTTGGCAACAACCCTCACTTCGCAAAAATGCTAGCAAATGTCGGGCTCTTTATCCGCGAGAAGATCGGCGAGGACAGCCTGGAGGGCGACAAACGATTGCAGAATATGATGACGCCGCAGGACGCACATGATCAGCGCCTCGATCTGATGCGGCCCGGCGGTCCCTATTGGGATAAGAACCACCCACAACACAAAGATTTCGTTCAGCGAGCCCTCGAGCTGGCCGAGCATGAATTTCCCGAGGAGGTTACGCAAATCGGGTGAGTTTCGGGACAAGCATCATGTTGATGCCCCTGATTGGACAGCGTGGAAAGGCGCGCGGCCTAGCGGCCTTACAGTAGGAAGTCCGGCGTTGTGCCGGGTAGCGATCCGAGCAATTCAAATGCTTGGAGGAATAGACTTATGTCTAACCAAATTACCACAGCGTTCGTAAATCAGTTCTCGAGCAACGTCACTTTGTTGGCGCAGCAGACAGGCTCGATGTTACGCAACGCAGTTAACGTGGAATCGGTTACAGGCGAAAAGGCCTTTTTCGAACAGATCGGTAAGGCGTCCGCAGTGCAGAGGGTATCTCGGCACTCCGACACGCCACTTGTTGAGACTCCCCACAGCCGCCGGATGGTTACAATGACCTCCTACGAGTGGGCCGATTTGGTTGATGATGCTGACAAAATCCGCTTATTGATCGATCCCGCGAGTACCTACGCCCGCGCAGCAGCGGCGGCCATTTCACGCAGCATGGATACAGCTATTATCGATGCTATGACTGGCTCCGCGAATACGGGAGCGGCAGGCTCTACTAGCACTGCATTACCGGCCGGGCAGAAAATCGTCCACGGCAGCGCAGGGCTGACATTAGCTAAGCTCGTTTCAGCAAAAAAGATACTTGACCAGAACGATATCGACCCAAGTATCCCACGCTATATCGTGGTTAGCCCCGAGCAGACTGAAGACCTGCTCAACAATTCGACTGTCACTTCAGCCGATTACAACAGTATCAAAGCACTTGTACGCGGTGGATATTCGCCTAGCAGGCGTGAAAGCGTTTGCTGAAAACTGCTCAAATTCGGGGAAGGCTGTAAAATGCTAATCCCGAGCGAAGCCCTAATTTGGGAACGTGTAGAGACTTGACGGGCAGCACCCTTTGGGGTGATGAGAAAGTCCAGACCACAAACGGCTTATGCCGGCAGCGAAAGCTGTAGCTGGTAAGGAAATTGATACTTTCCTCGGCTTTAAGTTTATTACGTCAAACCGCCTCAACTCCGACGGGACTTCGCGTCAAGTCGTTGCCTGGGCGCAAGACGGGATGGCTCTCGCGATAGGAGCCGAGCCTAGCGCTCGGATCACGGAGCGGGATGACAAGTCGTATTCGACTCAAATCTACTATTCGGCGACCTTTGGGGCCACTAGGCTTCAAGAAGAGATGGTCGTCGAAATAGCGTGTAACGAATAGGAGGGATGTGACATGGCAAATGTAAATCAGACGCTCGTCACTAATTTCCTGGCATCACCGCCGACAATGAACACGACCCGCCAACTTCACGGGTCGATGCGCGTTGCCTGCGGCACGATAGCTCTAGCCGCTGGTGATTTAAGCGCAGGCGATACGATTATGCTTGCGCCGATCCCCACCAACGCAGCGGTTGTCTCGATCAAGATTTTTAATGATGATCTGGACAGCGGCTCAGCCGTGACAATGCATGTCGGCTTATATACTGCCGATGGTAATGTTACCGCAAAAGATGTTGATGCCTACGCATCGGCGACCACCGACCTGAGAGCTGCTGTTCTCACCGGGACCGAGGTGGCCTTCGAGGCTAGGAACATCAACCTGATGGGGCAGCGCGTCTGGGAAGATGCTGGCGACAGCACTGATTCAGGCGGTCACTATCTGATAGGCCTCGAGACCGATGCTGCTGGCGATACCGCCGGCGACCTCTCGTTCTTGATTACCTATGTGTGTGACTAGTGACTAAATTCGGGAGGGGGGGCTCGCGCCCTCCCTTTCGTTTTAGCGGCGGCGGGCAGTCTAAAAAATTCTCGCTGCTCGAGGCGTGTGTCAACGTCACGATCGGCATCGGGGTTGCTTGGGGCTTATCGTTCCTCGTGTTCCCGATTTTCGGGTACGAGCCCACTGTGATGAAGACTTTATGGATCAGCTTGATTTTTACAGCCGTCAGCTTGATCCGAAGCTATCTACTCCGGCGGCTGTTCAATTTAATCTGCATGCGATACGGGAAGTAAAATGGCCTCGGAAGTTGATATTTGCAATTCGGCGCTGAACCAGCTTGGCGCAAGTCAGATCATCTCGCGCACCGAAAACAGTAAGGCCGCGCGGGTGGCAAACCAGCGATATGACTTTATCCGCGACAAGGTGATCCGCAGCCATCCCTGGAACGCCTGCGTGCGTCGGGCAAGTCTGGGCCAGGAGACAGAGACACCCACCTATAAATACGCCTTCCAATACGCTCTACCGACAGACCCCTATTGCCTGCGGGTGATTAACATCAGCACAGGCGGCAACTACGAAGAGCTTGACATCGATTATCAGATTGAGGGGCGCAAACTTCTCACAGACGAGGGTACTGTCTTTCTACGATACATCGCGCGGATTACCGACCCTAATGAGTATGACGCGCTGCTGATAGAGGCTTTGACAGCCGCGCTAGCCGCTGACATATCCTATGCGATCACCAACAGCGTGACGCTGGCGCGCGAACTGCAAGGCCTCTATGCCCAAAAACTTTCGGAGGCGCGCTTCGCCGATGCCCAGGAGAATTTCCCTGACGTGATCGAAGCCGACGCCTTTACCAACGCGCGGCTCTAGCATGACGCGAGCCTCGCCAGCGTTTGCCAACTGGACAGCGGGAGAGCTGTCTGCCCGTCTTGAGGGCCGGACTGATCTCGACAAATACTTCCAGGGTGCGCGCTCAATCGAGAATTTTATCGTTCATCCGCACGGCGGCGTCAGCCGCAGGCCCGGCACGACATACATCGCGCCCGTCAAGGACAGCGCCGCCAAGACCCGGCTGCTCAGCTTCGAGTTTAATGTCGAGCAAACCTATATAATTGAGTTTGGAAATTTATACCTCCGCTTCTACAAAGATGGTGGCGTCATCCTCGAGGCCGCGAAGACCATCAGCGCCGCGACGAAGGCCAACCCCTGTGTGGTGACCGCTAGCAGTCACGGCTTCCTTGATGGCGACGAAGTCGAAATTAGCGGCGTCGTCGGCATGACCGAGATCAATGGCCGGCGCTTTACTGTCGCAAATAAAACGACAAACACATTTGAGCTGTCAGGGATCAACTCAACGGATTTCACGACCTATGGCTCCGCAGGCACAGCCGGCCGTGTCTATACGGTCACGACCGCGTACACCACGGCGCAGATACCGGACCTTAAATTCGCGCAGTCTGCCGACATCCTCTACATTTGTCACAATTCTCACGAGCCGGTCAAGCTGACCCGCACCGGGCATACGGCCTGGACAATGACAGGCATCAACTTCGTTAATGGTCCTTATCTGGATCAAAACACAACGACGACGACGCTGACCGCAAACGGTCGATCGGGCTCGGTGACGATTACCGCTAGCTCGGCTGTATTTGTCAGCACCGACGTTGGCCGGCTTGTAAAAATGTACAACGGCTATGCGAAGATCACCGGATACAGCTCAGCGACATCAGTCACGGCGACGGTGCAGACGAAAGACGACGGCATCAGCGAGTGGCTGCCGACGTACACGTCGGCGACAATAGGCTTCACGGAGGGCGACCCAAGCACCACCGGGCTGCCTCATAACGATAGGATAACCGATGCCGCGCGGCTGTTCGAGGAAGAGGGGTTCGCGGACGGGATGGATATCACCGTTACGGGCTCGACTTCAAACAATAAGGACGTTCGGGCGGCCTCCGTTTCGGACGACACGGTGATACTCAAGCCTATCGACGACCTCGTCGCCGAGACCAGCGGTGCCTCAGTTACCCTGGTGGGAAAATTGACAGGGGTGTCAAAGTGGTCTCTGGGAGCGTTCTCTGCGACTACTGGGTATCCCGCCGCAGTGTCATTTTACGAGGAGCGCCTTGTCTTTGCCAACACCACAGAGCAGCCGCAGACGCTGTGGTTTAGCCGCAGTGGCGACTACGAAAACTTCACGACATCCGCGACAGTGCAGGACGACGACGCGCTGACGTACACGATCGCAAGCAATTCCGTAAACTCGATCAGATATCTTTCGGCTGCAAAAAACCTTCTCGTCGGAACCGTCGGCGGTGAATTTATCGTCCGCGCATCGGGAACGGACCAGCCGATCACGCCGACGAATGTCCAAATTAAACAGCAGACCCGCTTTGGCTCGGCGAACATCCAGCCGCAGGTCGTTGCCAACGTCACTCTGTTTTTGCAGCGAGCGAAGCGAAAAGTCAGAGAGATGCGTTTCGATTACGACAGCGACAGCTATACGGCACACGACATGACAATCCTCGCTGATCACGTTACGGCGTCCGGCGTGACTGAAATGTCCTATCAGCAGGAGCCAGACAGCATCCTTTGGGCGGCCCTGGCCGACGGCACTCTAGCCGGCCTGACATACCGCCGCGAGGAGGGGGTCGTCGCGTGGCACCGCCATAAGATCGGCGGCAGCAATACCACAGCCTTCAACTCGGCTAGCGACGTGACGGCCAGCGGTAGCGACGGCGACGGCAATGGCTACGTCACCACCACCGGCCATTCGTTTTCGACCGGCGATAAATTTGTCTATGACTCGAATAGCGGCACGGCGATGGTCGGGCTGACCGACGGCGAGACGTATTACATCCATAAACGTGACGCAAATAAGATTGAGATCGCCGGCACAGCGTCTGCGGCAGCCGCGCGGCGTGTCATCAAGATCGGGTTAGGCGTTGGGGTTCACCTAATCGTTCAGGAAGCATCTGTCGAAAGTCTGGCCACCCTGCCAACCGACGCCGATGAGGACGAGCTGTGGATGATCGTGAAACGGACGATCGGCGCAAACGCAACGGCGACGGTGACAATAAGCAACTACGCCAACATCGCAGCCGGCGAGAAGGTGGCGCTAATATCCACCGACGGCACCAGCTATGATTTTGTCGAGGGGAGCCAGTTAACCAGCGCCGGCACCTTCGACGCGGCGACGAGCAACAACCAGACGGCGACTAACCTCGCCGCCTGCATAAATGCCGGCGACGGCCCGAGCGGTACGAAGTTCTATGCAACCGCATCGGCCGCCGTTGTGACAATCTCCCAGGCGGTCGCCGGATGGAACGGCCAGACCGTCGTCACACTAACTGATGCCGGCAGCGTCGGCATGACGAAGACAAATTTTTTCTCCGGCTCGACCGTTAGGCGTTATGTCGAAAGGATGACGGCTGTCGATTTCGGTTCCGACGTTACGTCAGCATTCTTTGTCGATAGCGGGCTGAGCTACGAAGGCGCAGCAGCCACAGCGCTCACCGGGCTCCACCACCTCGAGGGTCTTGCCGTTCAGACGCTGAACAACGGGTCGGCGTCAAGCGACAAGCAAGTGCTGAGCGGCTCAATAACTCTTGATGCTGCTACGGTCAAATGCCACACCGGGCTCGGTTACAACTCCACGCTGCAAACAATGCGCGTCGAAGCCGGCTCCGCTGACGGCGGTACGAGCCAGGGAAAGATCAAGCGCATCCATGACCTGACGGTCAGGTTATACAACACCGTCGGCATGATGATCGGAAAATCAACGACTGACCTCGATCGCGTGCCTTTTCGGGATAGCTCTATGGCGATGGACTCGCCAATCCCGATGTTCTCCGGCGATAAAGATATTGAATTTGCCGAAGGGCTGGACCAGGACGGCTTTATTGTGATCCGGCAAGACCAGCCGCTGCCGATGACGATCATCGCTGTGTATCCGCGATTGCAGACCTTTGACCCTTGATTGAACTGATAGACTACAGGCACGCGCATGGTCGTGAGTTATTCCAGAAAAATGAAAGCGACGGCGCGCAAATCGAGGCCTGGTTTAATCAGCCGACTTTCGACGGCTGGCTAGCCAATCTGGAGCAGCCTGGGCATTCATTCACGGCGATTGACAGCAACCTCGGCATCCTCGCGATCGCCGGCGTCGTCGAGAAGTGGGTAGGCGTGGGCGAGGCGTGGATGGTTCCCGGCGAGCGCTTGCGGGAAATGCCACTCAGCGGCGCGCGTCTGACAAAGCGGCACTTAGACATATTGCGACAGACGCATGGTTTTTGGCGCTTACAAATAAACGTACACGTCGAAAACGAATTGGCTTTGAGATTTGCGAAATGGCTCGGATTTGTGATGGAAGGCGAAATGATAAAATACGGACCTGACGGTAAAAACTACTACAGAATGGCGAGGCTCTAATGGCTGCGGCAATAGCGGCGGCTGCGATGGCGGCGGGCAGCGCCGTCGCGTCGGCGTCGGCATCGTCGAAGGGCGGCAAGCAGGCGCTTATAAATTCACAACTTCGCGCGCAGCAAATCGAACGAAACCGCCAAATCGCGATGCGCAATCTGGACCGCGAGAAAATCACCGGCTCGCTGGAACGGGCAGAGAACCGCGTCAGAGGGCGCGAGTTTCGCGGCGCTCAACTGGTTCAGCAACTCCAGTCCGGCGCTGAGACGGGGTCAGGCACGTCGCTTCGCGTCCGCGTTCAAACGGCGAATCAGATCGCCCTTGAGATAAACAAGCAGAGCTGGGCGAACGAAGAACGTCAATTAGCTCTGCGGATGCAGGCCGATGGATTTGAGTCGCAAAGAGACTTGGAAATATACAGCGGCAGATCGCAAAATAAGTTAGCTCAACAATCGGCGAAAATGTCGCTGCTGACCGGCGCGGCTAAAACCGCCGGGGCATATTACGGTAATGCATAATGGCAAAAACAGACCTCTTTATTAGCAAGTCGCCGTTGGGGCAGGGCGCGCCTGCCATGCCGTATCAGGCGGTTTCCAACCTCAACGTGTCTGCGTCTCAGGCTGCGGCACCTCTTCAAACGGCTGCGGCTGGGCTTGACAACATAGGCGCGGTTTTTCAGCAAAAGCGCGACATCGAAGTGCGATCCGCAGTTGCCGGATACAGCGATGCAATTAAAGACAATCTATATGGAGAGGCTTTCAACGCCAAGAAACCGGGTGCGCCGCTTAACGCTGTCTACGAGGATGTCGAAGATGCCAGCGGTAATGTAACGCGGCAGATGACTTCGACCGATGGCTTTACGTCATATCAAACAACCACCAAACAATTTCAAGATGGGTTGCTCGCCGGGATCACAGACTCCAAGGTTCGCAAGCTGGTCGCGGCGGCGATCCCGACGCTAAAGCGGGCAAAGGACTACGAGGTCGCGTCGCATTACCAACTGCGCCAAGTCGATTTCGTGACGGCCCAGCGGCTTCATCAAATCGAGGCGAGAGGCGACAGGCTAGCTGACGCCTTGTCGCGAGACCTCAGAGAGTTGACGCCGGCTGATATCGTGGAAACACGAGAGGACTTTTTGCGATCTCAGACCATGTTCCGGTCGATGGCCGACGACGGCCTGGAAGACTGGGCAAAGGTGCCAGGGTTAGAAGAGACCTTTCGGAATGAGCTTGCCGAGAACGTATTTGAGGGGATGATTGAACGCGCGCGGAGCGCCGGTGCGACGGTAGCTGAGGACGGCGACGGGCTAGAGGTCGTTACAACTCCTGAGTTGGATCGCTTGTTAACTATTTTGGCTAGCGACGAAAAGGTCCAAGAGCATGCTCGGGCAATCGGCGACATACTCGGCCTGCCAGAAGACATGGTGCTGGACCTCCAGACCGAAAAACGCATTGCCATGCTCAATGACGTTCACAAAAAAATTGAACAGGTCTCGGACGAGCATCGCGAGGAAATGAAATTCCAGTGGACCCTAGAAGATAGGGCGCAGACAGAGAGGCATGAGGCCGGCCGCCGAATAACCGTCGAAACTTTTGGCTTAACAGAAGTTATGACCGATACTCAGCGCCAGGAATGGATTGCTGAGTTTTATGAAGCCCACGGGTTTTTTCCTTCTGGGCCAAACGGCACGCTGACCGCAGACGACGTGATCCGCCTAGAAACAACCGATGAGATCAGCTCCAGTTGGGCAAACACCCTGCGGGGCTGGATCGCAAAAGGTTACGATGGCGATCAGGACTGGGCAACCTTTATTGATTTTCAGAAACAAATCGCAGATGCAGACGTTAACGACCTCGCGGGCGTTCAAGAGAATATCTTCACAAAAGCTAGGTCGCTAGGAACCGCTTGGGTCTCGCAACTGGTAGGCGACATTACGTCGAGACGGACTAAAACGCCGGACTCGGAAGCGCATGCGCGAGCTAAGAGTTTGCTCATCAAGCAATTTAGCGGCGCATTAGACTCGTTTGATGATTGGACTGCCAAGTCCGGCGCTGTCTTGGGATCGGCGTTGCAAAGATTTTCTGACCAAACGAGAGACGGTGACGGCCTTGTGGTTGGAGGCCTTGATTACAACGACATCGCCGGGAGTATTTTTGACGAGTTAATAGGTGTCGACGACGCACAGCAGGCGTTGGAAAATAAAATCCGCCCGGTCGTTGCTAACCTAGAGTTCAATAACCTTAGCCGCGAAGCCTGGGGCGTTGATTTTTTGAACGAGGAAATAGGCAAAAATATTATTAAACAAAGTAACAAAACCCTGGATATTTTGGCCTTGCTGCAAGCAGGCGCTTCTCCAAGCGACTTTACTTCGGAAGATTTAAAGGAAGCGGGGCTGACAGGATTTGGCATGGTTGTGACAGAAGAGACGTCTGTTGACGAACTAAAGCGCATGATGGGGGTCTCGCCGAGCATGTTCACAACGCCGTCTTCAATCCAGGCCGCGAGAGACGATTTAGTGAGGCTGCAATCTATACGCTCGCGTTATTTGCGTAGGGGGACCAAGTAATGGCTGACGACGCCAGCGATGACTGGATAAGCGGTTTCGCGGAAACACAAGCGCGATTGAATGACCCAGCCTATCGCGTTCATGCGGAGTTTGGCGGCCAGGAAACAGCCGATGCGTTTGTGTTGGGCCAAAAGCCCGAGCGGCTTGACGCCAACGACCCCAGCACCTGGGGCGCTGCTCGCGCGGAGGCTGCTACTTTGCCGGGCGAGAAAATCGAGCCGCGCAGCCCTATCGAAGATCAATCTTACGAATATAGCCACAAGCCCGGCGAGCCTGAGATGCGGCAACCAGTGACTGAGGAGATGCCGGCTGCGCCCGAGGCCCAGGAGCAGCCCGAGATAGCGCTAACGGATATCTTAGGCGACAAGACTATTCCTGTTAACAATGAAGGCGGGGCGGCGCTGCACGCTCTTTCGGGTGCCGGTGACGCGATAAATCAAGTCCTCCAAATAAGTGACGAGGTTATTCACGTCTTGGAGGGGTCTTCTGTAGGCCGCTGGCTTGAGAACGCCGGGCTGGGTAATGCCTACATCGTCGTGGATGGCGACGGGGTACGTTTCCAGCAGGGCCGGCCAGAGAATGTCCCATTGGCGCAAGTGCCAACATTCGACATGGAAAACCCGCCGATGGTCGCTGACCTTTCACGCGCGGTGACGCACTTTGTCGTCGCGATGGCTGCCTTACGGACACGATTGCCGGGGGCTGGCGTTGGCATCGGCACGGCGCAAGGCGTGGGACGTGAAGTAATCTCGTCGGCTGGTGCGGCAGCTACGTTTGACCCGACCGAGGGTGGCCTCGTGACCATGCTCAAATCTATGGGTGTCGAGAGCGAGTTCTTGGCGTATTTGGACGCGCAGGTGCCGGAGGGCTCAAAGGGAGCCGAGCGCCTTGAGGGGCGGCTTATGCTGGCTGTCGAGGACATCATCGTGACCGGCGGGCTCGGTGCTTTGTTCATCGGGGCGGCGCGCATGCTCAAGTCTGCACCGAAGTTGGCTGCGGGAGTGGCGCGGGATTTGAAAGCTGCCGGCGTCAGTGCTGACCGCCTTGGCAATACACTTAATAACGCAGCGTCGTATGTGGAGGGCAAGGGCGCAGAGGCGATGCAACGCTTGCAGTCTGGCGCAACCATGCACACTGCCGGCGGTGCCATTACCGATGCCGCGCTCGCCGGAGCTGGCAAGGTTGCCGCGCTCAGTCACAGGCGTCGGCCATCGGGGCAGTACATCGGCGGGCCAAAAGGGTTGGATAATCCACAAAAGCTCGCTGCACTTAGAAGGAAGGTGACAGGGCTGGCGAGAGAAGGAGAGGAAGGCCGCTTCTGGTATGAGCGGTCCAGCGAGCAGATATTGGATATGGTCGGCGGTGATGTTGAGGAAGCAGACAAGCTCATTCAAGCCATCGCGGTCACCTCTCCTGGCACGCCTGTAAAGGCAAACTTTGACTATGCCCTGCAAGCATACAGTCAGTGGAAGGCTGGCTATCCAATCAAGTCAGGCCGCTTCCCGACGAGGATGAGCGAGAAGATGGTGGATATTTTTGCGGGCAATGCATGGGAGGGGCGCAAGACAGATGACTTCTACAACAACCTGATGATCCACATTGACCCCGAGAGGACAGGGCCGGTCACCGGGGATATCTGGATGCTGAGAGCGTTTGGCTTTGCAAAGGCCAACGAGATGCCAGCGCCGCAGCAGTATAAGTTTATGACAGCGGAGACGCAGAGGATCGCAAAGCAGCTCGGATGGGAGCCGCACCAAGTGCAGGCGGCAATCTGGGTGAATATGAAGGCTCGATCTGAAAATGTAGATGTCAAGCGGCTGACAGACGCATCGTCCGAAAAGCTGGGATACATCAAGTTTGAAGCAGGGCCAAAGGGCCAAAAGCGCCGGGTGATGATTGACGAAGAAGCCCACATGGCAAACTGGTTCAAGCACGCTCTGGCGTACACGCCGGGGCCGGAAGACATCAACAAAGCGAAGTTCGATTACGCCGATGCCGCGCGAAGTTCTCTGGCGCAAGTCTCCTGGGAGAGCATCCCCGGCCGCAACACCCGCCACCTTCCCGAGATGTTTGACGCTCCTTATGAGCAGCAGGCCGAATATCACGTCGCGGTGTCGAAAGCCTTCTTAGATCAAGACGGCACCGACCTAATTGCAAGGGAGTTGGGCCTGCCTACGCCCGGCGACTTTGAGGCACCTGGGTACTTTGAAGGCAAGGTTAGTCCCGGTACGCAAACGGAAGTCCTCGCGCCACGCCAGTACAAGGGGCCAGATTCTGGAGCTGTCGAACCTGCGACGATTGAGTTAATCGAGGCTTACGCCGCTGCTCGCGGGATTTTGATGAAGCAGGATGGCGTTGGGTGGCATAGGCCGTTCTATAAAACTACGCGAAAAAAGAGCAACGGTGTCGGGGTGGAAATTGGGCGACCCCTTAGTGAAGCAGAAACGGTGCAGTTAGCAAACTTTGTAGCCAAGTATGCTGGACATAAAGAGTTCTCCCCTATAGCTTTTGGTGACGGTGTACGTTTCGTAAATTTTGATTACGTTGGGCTTGATAATTTAGAATTTCAAGGCATTATTGCAAAAGCATTAAATGATATGCAGTTTGAAGGCGATGTCAGTGCAACTGCTAAACGCTTTCATGCATACACGGGATACGCTGGTAACGATTGGAAGGTAAATAAGAATGGCGAAGGTTACATGGACGGACGCTGGGCCGGACGACCCGATCTACAACGGAAAGTTCGTGGTGTCGTCGAGAAAGTCGCGGCCCGCATCGATGATATCGATGGAGACTTCTCCGAGCGGTATGGCTGGACAGTCAACCAAGACCTCAACGCCGACTACCGAGCCGCAAGAGGTGACGAGGAGCTGATACCACCGCCGGAACCTCTTAACAATATGACGACTGAACCCGCCCCAGAGGCGGGTTTTTTAATGGAGAACTCTAGTGGCAATTGACCGTTACGCGGAGCCGACACAGCAAGAGGCAGACACCGTTGCGGCACAAGCTACGCCTATTGGCGGGCTAATGGAGCCGCTGACTGACCAGCCGGAGATCGTGCCGGAGCAGGACGGCGAGTATGATGTGGCGGTACTCGGCACGCTAAAAAGGCTCGTGCCTGTTCCAAAGAAAGTGGACGCGCTGCGCAACCAGACAGATGAAGCGCCGATCGAGGAGCCACTGCTTTCCCCGCAATCAGAGGCTGGGGAAACGCCGTATCTGGACAATCTTGTCGGCGGGGCTGAAGAGCCGCCGGCCTTTAATCCAAAGCCGGGCGATAAACGTACAAAGCCTCGCGTCAGCGGTGTTGAGGAGAATGCGCGCCTGCGGAACATTCTTGAGACAGAGCGCGGTGCCGGGAGCTTCGCTGGAGCGATCGATCCCGAATTTAAGACAAAGATGGATTTGCCCTCTGAAGCCGAGGCCGACGATGTGGTGCGTCAGCTTTGGGAGAGGATGGACGACAAAGCAAACTACCCTGATGAATTTGGCCATCGCCATGCGGAGGGGGCGCTTGATCTTTTCAATGCAGGTCGGATCGAGTCAGGCGACGACATCATTGATCTGATCGCTACGCTGGCCAAATCGACAAACTTCGATGACAGGGTAAAAACCCCTTGGTGGGACGAATCAAAGCGTGGCGTTGTGACCCTCGCAGCTCAGAGGCAGGTCGCAGACTTGATCGGCGCGAGCGAAGGTCGCACCGAGAAGCTCTTTGAAGCGATTATGGCACGCTCAAAAGGCGGCGTAGTCCAGATGGAAGGCATCGGCACCGCCGAAGTGATGCTGGCGGCGCGCAATCTCATGGTCACGCTAGTCGAGCGCACTGACGTTGGGGCGCATAAGATTATGCGTGGAGACGCGACAGCCGCAGAGCTACTCGAGTTCCGCAAACAAATGATGGTGACGCGCGCTGTCATGGCCCAGGTGAAGGGGAGCCAGACAGAAATTGCTCGCGCTCTTGGGGGCATGCGCAATCGCGCCTCCGGCCAGCAGCGTTTCCTGTCCGGCGCGGAGCTGGAAGAGTTTGACGCGCGAATTGTGGAAGACCTGCTCAACGAGAACGGTGGCGAGAAGGCCGTTAAGATGATGGCCGAGGCGTGGCTAGAATTACCGACCCTTGAACAGCGCGCGAAATTTGCGCGCTCGATGAACAAAAATGCGATAGCCCGTGGCGCGGATGCGATCTACGAGGCGTGGATCAATGCACTGCTGAGCAACCCCGTCTCGCAAACGAGGAATATTGTCGGCAACGGCTTGATGCTATGGATGAAGGTTGGCGAGCGGTCTTTTCAGGGCCGGGTCGCTGGGCCGGTACAGCGTGCTTTCGGGGCAGAAGGCACAATCGCAGCCGGCGAAGACGTGGCGATGGTCTACGGGATGATCCAGAGCCTTGGAGAGGCAATGCGCGCATCTGGTCGCGCCTTTAAGACAAATCAGTCTGTCGGGTTTGGGACAGGCAAGGTTGAGTTTAGGTCAGGCGCTTTTACTGCTGAGACGACGAACGTCCACGGTACGGTCGGCAGATTCATCAATGTCCTCGGGGAAATGATGACGCTTGGGCGTGTGCCGACCAGAGCCCTCCAGGCCGGCGATTCATTTTTCAAAGTTCTCGCCGCGCGCATGGACCTCTATGCGACGGCCTATAGAGCGGCTGACCGCGAGGGTCTGTTGAAGGGCAGGACAGCCGCCGATGTCGATAAGGCCAGCGACTTCATGGCAGAGTGGATAGCAAACCCGCCAGGAGCTGCTGAAGCTAGCGCGGAGAAACTTGCGCGCATGGTCACTTTTACGCAGCGACTGAGTGAACACGGCTCCGGTATGGCGAAGTGGGTTCGCGGTGGAGGTTATGGGATACCGCGCTGGTTTATTCCGTTTTTTGTCACGCCTATGAATATTGCTGAGGCGATCGTTAAGCACACGCCTCTGCAAATGGCGACTAAGGGTTGGTATACAGATATGCTTGGCAAGAACGGCGCGCAGGCTCAAGCCAAGGCCGGGTATCAGACGGCGCTGGGTTGGGGCATGACGCTGGGCTTTTGCAAGCTAGCGGCAGAGGGTTTTATTACTGGCTCAATGCCGGGCAACAAGACGACGCGAGACGCCTGGGCGGCGCAGGGCATTAAGCCCCTCACTTACTATCCCAATGGCATAAAGCCCGGCGAGACGGGGTATAGCTATGCCGGCATCGAGCCGCTATCCGGCATGGTCGGAATGTCTGTAGATATTTGCGATATCACGGGCGTAATGGATGGTGAGGCTTACTGGGAGGACCACGACGCGCGCGCCACGTTCGGGGCTGTGGTCTACGCCTTTGGCACAAACCTTTTATCGAAGACATACGCCGAAGGCGCAAATAAATTATTCGAGGCCATCACTGGTGACGCGCGAGACTTTGAGAAGACGATACAGCAACTGAATAGAAGTGTCATACCGCGCGTCTTGGCGCAGGCCAACAGGACGGGCGTACCATTCCTTTTCGACGGCAACCGGGATCGGCTTGATCCCAATCAACTTGATAACTTTTCCGAAACGCTATTGCGCGGGCTACAGGGGCAAACGCCTTGGGCGTCTGACAAGGTTGCGGCTCATGTCGATTGGCAAACCGGGCTCGAAACGTCATACGCCAGCTCGGGTGATACGGAGTGGCATAAACTTTTAGACTGGGTCAATCCGACCTTCTCGGTCATTTACCAGCCCGACAAGCCTTATGCGTCGGAGGTCACAAATCCATCAGGGCGCGATGCCGACCTCGACCCGTACCCGGCGTTGGAGGAGATTGCCCGGCTTTCGCAAGACGCCGATATCGCTCTTACGTTGAGACCGGGATGGCATCGCGGGCGAATTAGTTACCAAGGGGCAACCCTGTACCTGTCCGACCAATTTATGCGGCGCGACTTTCTGAGCCACGCCGGTCGAGAGTCGATCAAAGCGCTGACCAAGGTAATGTCTAAGAGCAGTTACGACAAGGCGAGCCTCGAAAGGAAGCACGACCTTGTCCGCAAAGCGTACAAACGTGGCGGGCAGGAGGCGATTAGAATTATAGAAAAGACCCCTGAGTATAAATTGAAATTAAAGGCTTGGAGAGCGGAAGCCGCGAAAGAGGCAGAGCGAAGGAGAGGACTAAAATGACTATTGCAAGCGCTACACAGAAAGTAAGTTTTACGGGCAACGGCTCGCTCGACGTTTACGCTTATAGTTTTAAGATATTTGCGACTAGCGACTTACAGGTCGTAATTACCAGCACGGCTGGCGTTGAAGCGACGAAAACTCTGGGGACGCACTTTAACGTCTCGGGCGCAGGCTCGGCCTCTGGCGGGAACGTCACATTTACGGCAGGGAACGTGCCGGCAAGCGGCGAGCTGATCACCATCAGCCGGCAACTCGCCCTGACGCAGCCGCACGACTACGTTGAAAACGACAGTTTTGGCGCCGAAGATCACGAGGAGAGCTTAGACCGATTAGTCGGGATTGCGCAGCAGTTAAACGAAAACGCTAACCGCACAGTCAGGGCTCCGATCTCGGACACGGGCATCAGCATGAGCCTGCCTGCGAAGGCCGCGAGGGCGTCAAAGATTTTTGCCTTTGACGCCGCTGGCAACCCCGAGACGATCCAAGAAGTGGGCACCTATCGCGGCGACTGGGCTGCCTCGACCCTGTACGCGCTGCGCGATATCGTAAAGGACACATCCAACAGCAATATTTA
>Ga0302117_10000034_pt1 | contig 41806 bp, 38 predicted proteins | sample AG5_322_MG_FD_203112 | JGI IMG/M metagenome (GOLD analysis project Ga0302117, IMG submission 203112) | Marine microbial communities from Western Arctic Ocean, Canada - AG5_32.2 | ecosystem: Environmental > Aquatic > Marine > Oceanic | place: Canada: Western Arctic Ocean | collected 2017-10-01 | reverse complement strand
GGGCCAATACTGACTTCAGTAGCGGTAAACATGGCAGTACCCTATGGCGCCCTAACTGTGGGGACTTACTTTAACGTAGTAATGATGATTTTCTTTTTGGCCTCAGTTTATAGCCCCAAGCGAAAAACTTGAGTGCTCAGCGTTAGTTTGGCCGACAATGAAACCTTTGCTCGGCTAAAACATAACAATATAACTAAAAGTGTCTCATTATTGGGTGATTAAAAAATGCTCAATAAAAAGCCCGCACTAAGCGGCCTTTTTATTGAAACAGGGAAAAGGCTTAGTGCCTGAAATGACGCATTCCCGTGAGCACCATCGCCATGCCATGTTCATTTGCTGCTGCAATGACTTCTTCATCTCGCATGGAACCACCGGGCTGAATAATACAGCTAATGCCGGCTGCCCCTGCGTTATCAATGCCATCGCGGAAGGGGAAGAATGCATCAGACGCCATCACTGCGCCGACCACTTCGAGCCCTGCGTGCTCGGCTTTAATGCCGGCAATGCGAGCACTGTTAATACGGCTCATCTGGCCTGCGCCAACGCCAACAGTTTGGTTATTTTTGGCATAAATAATGGCGTTAGACTTGACCATTTTGGCGACCTTCCAAGCAAACAGCATGTCGGTCATCTCGCTGTTTGTTGGCACTCGTTTAGACACCACCTTGAGATCTTGCTCAGTAATCATGCCGTTGTCGCGGTCTTGAATCAGCAGACCGCCATTGACGCGTTTGTAGTCAAAGTCTTGCGGACGCTGCTCACCCCAGGTGCCGCATTCTAGAAGCCTGACGTTTTTCTTCGCGGCCACTACAGCGACGGCATCAGCCGATACTGAGGGGGCAATAATGACTTCAACAAATTGTTTTGCACAAATAGCTTCTGCAGTCTTGGCATCCAACTCACGGTTAAAGGCAATAATGCCGCCGAAGGCCGATTCTGGGTCTGTGGCAAAAGCGAGATCATAGGCAGTGCCGATGTCGACCGCTACTGCCACACCACAGGGGTTGGCGTGTTTAACAATAACGCAGGCCGGTTGATCAAACTGTTTTACGCATTCAAGTGCCGCATCGGTATCAGCAATGTTGTTGAACGAAAGCTCTTTACCTTGCAGTTGTTTTGCGGTGGCCACACTAGCTTCGGTGGGGTTAGCCTCGGTATAGAACGCTGCTTTTTGATGAGGGTTTTCACCGTAGCGCATTTCTTGAGTTTTGAAATACTGCATATTAAAGGTGTCAGAAAAATCACGGACAGTGTTGTCGATATCACGAGCACCAAAGTGATTGGCAATCATGCCGTCATAGCCAGCTGTGTGCTCAAAGGCTTTGACCATGAGCGCATAACGGGTGCCGTAATCAAGTTGCCCTTCATTGGCCTGCATTTCTTCAAGCACGGTTGCGTAATCACCGCTGTTAACCACAATAGCTACGTCTTTATGATTTTTAGCTGCCGAGCGAACCATGGTTGGGCCGCCAATATCAATATTTTCAATGGCGTTAGGCAATGTGCAATCAGGGTCGGCAACGGTCGCTGCAAACGGGTAGAGATTAACAATGACCATATCTATAGGTTTAATCGAGTGCTCTGCCATCACGGCATCATCGGTGCCACGCCGACCTAAAATACCGCCATGCACTTTTGGATGCAGAGTTTTAACACGGCCGTCCATCATCTCGGGAAAACCGGTGTAGTCTGAGACTTCAGTCACCGCAATATTGTTTTCTTGGAGTAAGCGGAAGGTGCCGCCAGTGGAGAGTAGTTCGACGCCGAGGGCGTTTAGTGCGCGGGCAAAATCAACAATGCCGTTTTTGTCAGATACGCTAATCAGTGCGCGTGAAACTTTTTTTAGATCGCTCATGAAGTCCTCGGGTAGTTACAAAAGATCATACTGTTTTAGTTTTTTTCGGAGTGTACCTCGGTTAAGGCCGAGTATTTCGGAAGCTTTACTCTGGTTTTGCCGAGTATAGGCCATGACTGCGGTTAGCAGTGGTGCCTCGACTTCAGCTAACACTAAATCATAAAGATTCACAGTGCTTTGACCATCTAAATCGTCAAAATAACGCTGCATAGCGTCGGCAACACTGACTCTTAATGAGTGTTGAGTGTCTTTTGTCGTCTGTTGAGCCGGCGGGATATAGTCCGGAGTAGTCAGGTAGCTATTAATGTCTTTTTTGTCTAACACTTTGATATCGTCAGGAGTCATGCGACTTTTTCCTCGTAGCCCGATACGAAGAAAAAATTATTGAGTAATGTTCGTTGTTGTTCGGTGGTTTCAAGTGTATTGAACTGACGGGTAAAGTCTCTGCCACCGGGTAGTGGGTTGATGTACCAACCAATGTGTTTTCGAGAAATACGCAACCCACCAGCCTCACCATAAAACTCATGCAGTGCGAGCAGATGAGCGGACATGATGGCTGCACATTCTTCCATGCTTGGCGATGCTAGTCGCTTTCCAAATTTAAGAAAGTGATTTATTTGGTTGAAAATCCAGGGATTACCCTGGGCGGCACGTCCAATCATAACTGCAGCAGCACCTGTGTGTTGTAGGACTGAAACAGCTTTTTCTGGATCGGTAATGTCACCGTTTGCTAGCACGGGAATGGATACTGCCTCCACGACTTGGGCGATGGTGTCGTACTCAACCTCACCGACAAAACGACAGGCTCGCGTACGACCGTGGACAGCCAGCGCGGAGATACCTGCGTCCTCTGCAATTTTTGCAATGGTCACTGCGTTGCGGTTTTGTCTGTCCCAGCCAGTGCGAATTTTTAAGGTAATGGGGACGTCGGTCGCAGAAACTACAGCTTCTAAGATGTTTTTCACTAGCTCTGGATTTTGCAGTAACGCTGACCCTGCAGCACGCTTGCATACTTTTTTAGCAGGACACCCCATATTAAGATCAATAATCTCAGCACCCTGCTGGACGTTGAATTTGGCTGCTTCTGCCATCATTTGAGGATCGTAGCCAGCTATTTGCACTGATCTTGGTGCAGGTTCATCACCAAATTCCACTCGGAGACGAGACTTACGAGTCGACCACGTGGTCGGGTCGGCGGCTACCATCTCAGATACAACTAAACCAGCGCCCATTTTTCTGCATAGTTGGCGGAACGGTAAATCAGTCACGCCGGCCATGGGTGCGAGCACGGTTTGGTTTTTAATGTGATAAGGGCCAATATTAAACACGTTAATCTCAGGTGCCACGTTAAGGGTTGATCATAATACCCCTTGAACGATTGATTAAAAAGTGATCAATTAAAAAATATGCCGTTTATTGATAATTCTGCGTTAGCAAGTCACTAAAGCGCGTTAAATGCAGAGCTACTTCAATTTTTGGGCGCTCAATTGGGCCCATTCAGACTGGATAGCTGGGGCAGAGAATTTAAAGTGCCCACTGTATGGCGCAGACACAGATTCAATTTGCCTATCTAGAAGCCCTGCTAAGCACAATAAACCATTGGTCTCAGTCATGGCGCTAAGCTTGGGTGCTAGCTCAATAAGCGGTGCTGCTAAAATATTGGCCACCATAACTTCCGCGCACAGGTCTTTGGGAACCTCGTCAGGAAGATAGGTAACGAGTCGATCATCAGTAATATTATTACGTTGTGCATTATCGCGACTGGCCAGCAAAGCTTGAGGATCATTGTCGACAGCGATAACTTGCTTGGCCCCCAGCAGCAGAGCGGCAATGCCTAAAATGCCAGAGCCACAACCATAGTCGATAATAGTCTTGCCATTTAAATCTTGTTTGTCTAACCATCTCAAGCACAAGTGAGTGGTAGGGTGACTGCCCGTACCAAACGCTAATCCTGGGTCAAGACTTAAGTTGACACCTTGAGGGTCCGGCGGAGCAATCCAGCTTGGGCATATCCATAAGCGCTCCCCGCATTTTAGAGGGTTAAAGTGTTTCTTCCATTCTTGGGACCAGTCTTTATCTTCGAGCTGCTCCCAGCGCATCTGTTGAGAGTTTGAAGTAGTCGCGTTAAATTGCTCATTGATCTTTTTGGTGTCGACTGTAGTGGGAAATAAGGCGGTAACAACGCATTGATCCCAGAGAGGGGTTTCGCCGACTGCTGGCTCCAGAATGGGTTGATCGGCCGCATCTTGTATCGTGACCGACAGGGCATTAAGCGCGACAAGAGCGGCTTCTATTTCTTGGCTGTCGTGTCGGGATGAGAGAATAATTAACTGGATCCACTGCATGCTTAAGGTCCGGCGTTAGTTTGGCCTATAAAAAGGCAGGGTAGAACCTATAGGCCAAGTTTTTTCTCAAGATAATGAATATTGACACCACCCTTTTTGAAAGCCTCGTCTCTTACTAGGTCTTCATGAAGGGGAATATTGGTTTTGATACCGTCAATGACCATTTCATCCAGAGCGATACGCATTCTGGACAATGCCGCTTCTCGATCGTGACCATAAGTAATGACCTTGCCGATTAGAGAATCATAATTAGGTGGCACTGTGTAGCCATTATAAATATGAGAGTCAACACGGATGCCGTTTCCCCCTGGGGCGTGATAGGCGTTGATAGTGCCGGGCTGTGGCATAAAGGTAATAGGATCTTCGGCATTAATTCGACATTCAAACGAGTGGCCACGAAAGATAATATCTTCTTGCTTAAAGCTTAGAGGGCGCCCGCTTGCAATTAAAAGCTGCTCTTTAACGATATCAACGCCTGTAATCATTTCAGACACGGGATGCTCCACTTGGACCCGAGTGTTCATTTCGATAAAGTAAAAATGGCCATCTTCATAAAGGAATTCGAAGGTTCCGGCACCGCGATAGTTGATTTGAATACAGGCTTTTACGCAGCTCTCAAACACTGCCTGCCTAGCATCCTCTGGAATGCCTGGAGCTGGTGCTTCTTCGAGTACTTTTTGGTGCCGCCGCTGCAAGGAGCAGTCCCGGTCTCCAAGATGGATGGCCTGGCCCTGACCGTCTGAAAGCACCTGCACTTCGACATGCCTTGGGTTTTGGAGAAATTTCTCCATGTACACCGTGCCGTCACCAAAAGCTGCTGCTGCTTCAGTCTGCGTTATAGAAACGGCATTGACCAAGGCTTCTTCATTCTCGACCACACGCATACCTCTGCCGCCACCGCCTGCCGCTGCCTTAATAATAACGGGATAGCCAATTCGTGTAGCAGTAGAACGCAAAGTCTCAGGATCGTTAGATAATGGGCCGTCAGAACCCGGTACAGTTGGAACGCCTGCCGCTTTCATAGCCTTAATGGCCGCAACCTTGTCCCCCATAACGCGAATTACGTCCGCGGTTGGCCCGATAAAAACGAAGCCGCTTTTTTCAACCTGCTCGGCAAAGTTGGCGTTTTCTGCCAAAAACCCATAGCCAGGGTGCACAGCAGAGGCGCCGGTTATTTCCATTGCGCTAATAAGGGCAGGAACATTCAGGTAGCTTTGTGGTGACGGATTTGGACCAATGCAAACAGCCTCATCGGCTAATTTAACGTGCTTAAGTGCAGCGTCAATTTTCGAATGAACGGCAACGGTTTTTATATCCAACTCTTTACAAGCGCGGAGAATTCGTAAGGCAATTTCGCCGCGATTGGCGATAAGCACTTTATCCAGCATGGTTTATTTCCTGCGCGCTATTAAACAATCGTGAATAAAGGTTGATCGAATTCTACGGGATCGCCGTCTTCAACCAGCACGGCGCCAATAACTCCGCCTTTATCCGCTTCAATTTGATTCATCATTTTCATGGCTTCGATAATACAAAGAACATCGCCCGGCGAAACAGTTTGACCAACGCTTGCAAATGCCGGAGAGCCAGGAGCAGGAGAGGCATAAAAGCTACCGACCATAGGAGAATTTACGATATGACCCTGAAGTTCAACTGGTGCGGTAGGCTCTACAGCGTGCACTCCGCCAATGGCCGGTGCGGCTGCTACAGGGGACGCTGCAATGGCAGGCGGTGCAGCATAAGAGACTACTTGAGCGCCACGACTGATTCGAACTGAATCTTCGCCCTCAGTAATTTCAAGTTCATTAATATTAGACTCTTCAAGCAGCTCAATAAGCTTCTTAACTTTACGGATATCCATTGTTGTCTCTCAATCTATTGTTGTTGGTCAAATTTACTTAAGGCTGCGTCTAGCGCGAAATCGTAGCTTTTTGCTCCAAACCCACAGATTACACCTTCTGCGATATCTGAAAAGTAAGAGTAGTGTCTGAATTCTTCCCGCGCGTGAACGTTGGACAGATGCACTTCGATAAAGGGAATGCTGACTCCAAGTAAGGCGTCTCTAAGCGCGATACTTGTATGAGTGAAGGCGCCAGGATTAATGATAATAAAATCCACACCCCCACTAACGGCGTTATGAATGCTATCAATAAGCTCGTGTTCAGCATTACTTTGTAGTGCATTGAGGCTGTGCCCAGCGGCATCTGCATTGTCAATTAGCCGCTGATTAATGAGCTCTAGCGTTTGACCCCCGTAAACCTCTGGTTCGCGAGTGCCAAGCAAGTTAAGGTTTGGGCCGTGTAGTAATAATAAGTTGGCCATAATCACTCTCAATGCGGATTAAGTTAAGAGTGAATTCTGCACTAAAATGCATAAACTGTCTATGACTTCGGGCAATAATTTGCTTTTCGGCGAAATTAGCAGAAATTGAGTGCTTTTTCTGTATTTTTTAAAGATATTTATGATTTTGCAGGGATGAAAATTACCATTAAGCCGACGTTTAGCGCATTTAGCGACATGTTGGCCTCCGTAGGCGGCTAATTCCCGCAAAATCAGCTAAGTTCAGTAAAAAATACTCTAAAATACTCTAAAGTACTCTAAAATACGCTAACATCTGCTAAGTTGCTTCTTGAACGCTGGATGGCGTTGATCAAAGTGTTTTCCAGTAGAATTTGAGGTAAAACCTCGGCAGAATCCTCGCCTTCTGGGTAGACAAGATAGAGCGGAACACCACTGCGCTGAAATTGGTTGAGTAGTTTTGTGATTTCAGGATCATTGTTGGTCCAATCGCCTTTCAGATAGGTTACCTGATTGTCACTTAAGCTTTGATAGAACGCATTAGTAAAAGCAATTTTCTCATTGGCTAGGCAAGTAATACACCAATCTGCAGTTAAATTAACAAAAACGGGCTTTTGCGCCTGTCGTAATTCACTGAGACGTTGCTGGGAATAGGGTTCCCATCGCACTGGCTCAGTATCTTTAGTGATTGACCAAGCTGGGATAGTTACGGCTCCTATCAGACATAAGGCCGCAAATAAATTTGCAAAAGATAGGGTGGTTATTTTATGCCCTGCGGCCTGCCTTAATTTGGTTAACCAAATGGACATTGTAATTAAGACTAAGCCGATAATGATGGTGGCAACAATATCTACACTTGTTTGTCTGCCAACGACCCAGATTAGCCATACCCCAGTGATATAGAGGGGGAAGGCTAGAAATTGCTTGAAGCTATCCATCCAAGCTCCTGGGCGAGGTAACTTGGCGGTTAGGCTAGGAATCCAGGCGAGTAGAACAAAAGGTAACGCCATACCTAGGCCTAAAAAGGCAAACACTAATAGCGCTAAATAGCTTGGTTGAGCTATTGCAAAGCCAAGTGCTGGGCCCATAAAGGGGGCGGTGCACGGGCTAGCAACAGTGGTGGCCAAGACGCCTGTCATGAATGAAGACGACAGACTCTCATCTCGCTCTGAAGACTGCCCTATCGACATGAGGCTAGAGCCTATTTCTAAATAACCAGAAAAAGCCAATCCCATAATAAAAAACAGGTAGATTAATAACATGACAAACAGAGGTGACTGAAGTTGAAATCCCCACCCAATGGCTTCGCCGGCCGCTCGTAAGCTAAGCATGACGAATGCAATTCCAACAAAACTAGAGACCACACCTGCGGTATAAGCCAAGCCATGCGATCGTCGGCTTGATGCGGTTTGATGTGTCATAGTAAAGCTGAGAGCTTTTATTGAGAGGACTGGGAAAACACAGGGCATTAGATTCAATATCATGCCACCCAATAAGGCGAATATGAGAATCACGCCTAGAGAGAATTCCTGCTGTCTGGGGTTAATGATTGAGCCACCTTGCATGGCGGCTTGTGCAGCGGTAGATGGAGTGTTGCTGATATCAACTTTGCCGCTGAGAAAATCAACCGTAAGCCATTGCTTGTAAGGTGGGTAACAGAGGCCCGCATCAGCGCAGCCTTGAGACTCGATTTGGATTTCCATCTGGTCGCTCTCTGCCTTGTAGGGAAGGACGATGGATGTTGTTGTGTAATAAACTTCTAGCTCTTCTTCAAAAAAGTCGTCCCACTTGCGCTTGCCCGTCTCAAAGATCGGCGCTTCTAATTGGCTCGTTGCATCGACGGCGCTAAAATTAAATCGATCGCGATAAAGGTAGTACCCTTCAACAATCGACCAATTCAGGATCAATTCGCTCTCTTTGATCTCAATGGCGACTTGATAAACTTGCGCCACTGGCAAAAACACGGTATCTGGTGATGCGAGCCTGTTATTTTTAACCGGCGAAGAGATATTATCGGAAAAGGAATTTTGTGCGAAGCTCAGTGATGCTAACAAATAGGTTAGTAAAATTAAGGTTGTTTTGAACAACTTGTCCATCTTTGGCTTCCTGACTTGAGATTTTTTAGCTTATTAGACGATAGTTACGGTTACTAAGCTTTATTGTATCCCTATTTCATCGCATATGGATATTTTGCAGGCTGCGACGACCTAATTTGATGATCTAATTCACAAAACACTTTAATGCCCAGACCTAAATATGTTTGATCCTGTATAGTTATACGCAGGAGCATATTTATGAAGCAATTTTTTATCTTAGTAATTCTGAGTTCGGTTATGGCATTGGTGGGCTCACTAATAGCGCCAAGGCTAATGGCTCAAGTGATAGATGAGAAATTGCAACCAGCCTCGTTAATGATTAGTGGTGCGTACATACGCACGATGCCGCCGGGTCAGAAAGTGACGGCGGCTTTTCTCACAGTCTCTAATATGGAAGAGTCTGACTGCCAGATTTTATCGGCTACGTCACCCCTCACCAAACGCATTGAATTTCATCAGCATCAACATGTGGACGGACTAATGCGGATGCGCCAGATGAAATCAGTATTAATAGCTGCTGGCGAAACTGTAGTTTTTAAACCGGGTGCTTTTCATATAATGTTTTTTAATATGGATAATCCTCTGATGGATGGTGATAAGACAGAGGTTACATTACAGACAGATGAGTGCGGTGACTATAGCGCCGAGTTAGATGTAAGAAGCCTAGTTAAACCGAAAATGATGGATCATCATTGATGGGCTTTTTCAAAAAAATAATGACCGCTTGGAGGCGATTTTTTAGCGGTGCTGGCGAAACGTTGTCTGAAGATTATATTGGCAAAAATGCACCTAAAAAATTACGTGTTGGCCTTTATACCACCTTAGTTGCCCTTGTCTTGTTGCTGCTTTTAGGTTGGTACTGGAGTCAAGAGCCCGCCGAATTCAATATTCATGTAGAGACTAATACTGGTGCTGTTATTGGTGAAACGACGGCTAGCGCTTTAGTTAATGTTGTCGATGTCTTGCTAGATAAACCAGGTGGTTATCTAAGTAACGATATTATGCCTCCAGGGATTTGGCTAGATAACCAGCCGAGCTGGGAATATGGCGTAATAATTCAAGTTAGAGACCTTAGTAAAGCGATGAGAGAGTCTTTTAGTCGCTCTCAATCGCAGTCTGCAGAGGATCCTGATCTATCTCTGGCTGAGCCGCGATTTAATGTTGACCATGTACGGTGGGCTGCACCTTGGCCTGAGGTGGAGTACAGAGAAGGTCGAAATTACGTGGCTTCTTACCTCGAGCGCTTGAGTAATGAGGAGGCTTTTGACGCGCAATTTTACGCTAGAGCCGATAATTTGCGTTACTGGCTAGGCACAGTAGAGAAGCGATTGGGTAGTCTCTCTCAACGTTTATCGGCGAGCGTTGGTCAGCGACGTATTAACACTGACTTATCAGGGAGCCTGGGCGCTCGACAGTCTACAGCGTCGCCTCGAGAATTGGTGGTTAAAACGAGCTGGTGGCAAGTCGACAATGTGTTCTATGAAGCGAGGGGTACAGCATGGGCACTAGTTCATTTTTTAAAAGCGGTTGAGGTCGATTTTGGTGACGTACTGGCGCAAAAAAATGCTACCGTCAGCCTGCGGCAAATAATTCGTGAGCTTGAAATGACACAAAGACCACTTCGATCACCAATGATTGTTAACGGCGAAGGCTTTGGTTTGCTGGCCAACCATTCTCTGGTTATGGCGTCCTATATCAGTCGCGCCAATGCCGCAATTATCGATTTACGAGAGCTTATGTCTCAAGGCTAGTGTTACCTAGTGCGCTGGGTGATGAGTAATTATGCCCTGTTGGGTTGCCAAAAATAAAATATCGGCAGGTTTTAAGGCAAATAAACCGTTGGTGACTACCCCGGTAATCTGATTGATTTTTTCCTCTAACTCACATGCGGAACCTATTGGATGAAGGTGATGTACATCAAGGATTAGGTTTCCATTGTCAGTGATAACATTCTCACGCCACACTGGATCCCCACCCAATTTAACGAGCTCTCGGGCAACATGACTTCGGGCCATTGGGATAACTTCGACTGGGAGAGGAAAAGTACCTAAGTTTTTCACCCATTTACTCTCGTCGGCAATACAGACAAATTCATTAGCCACTGCGGTCACAATTTTCTCTCGGGTTAGTGCTGCGCCACCACCTTTAATTAACTCTAGCCGCGTGTTAGCTTCGTCAGCGCCATCGACATAAATAGTGACTTCTGAGACAGCATTTAACTCAAAAACTTGGATGCCGTGACTGCGCAGACGCTCGGCAGAACCTTCTGAGCTAGCAACGGTAGCTAGAAATTTATGTTTGTGCTGGGCTATAAGATCAATAAAACAGTTTGCTGTAGAGCCAGTGCCGATACCGACAATGCTGTCAGATTCAATTTTTTTAACGACATAATCAACAGCAGCTTGAGCTACTGCCTGTTTAAGTTGGTCTTGATCCACGTAATACCCCATACAAGTTGGTTGCCTAAATTACTATCACAAGTATACGGTGATTTATTTTGGAAATCAGAATCATCACTTAAATTAAGATATTTTCAAGTTGTCCCTAAACAACGTACTGGCGTATAGAGTCATATCAACTTACCATTGCGTCTTTGTTCAATAACTTGGGTTACTCATGCCGCAGAAGTACGTTAAAAAAATCCTCGATGCTCGTATTTACGATTTGGCCATAGAAACGCCCGTAGACGCGGCACCTTTGCTTTCAAAGCGGCTAAATAACAAGGTGCTGTTGAAGCGCGAAGACTTGCAACCGGTGTTTTCATTCAAACTGCGTGGTGCTTACAATAAGTTACGACAGTTATCTGAAGCGGAGAGAGCAGGCGGCGTTATCGCAGCGTCGGCAGGCAATCATGCCCAAGGGTTAGCCCTAGCGGCTCAGAAGATGAGCATCAATGCGACTATTGTTATGCCCAAAACAACGCCTCTCATTAAGGTGGATGCGGTACGTGGTTGGGGGGCAAAGGTTATTTTGTTTGGTGACAATTATAACGCGGCAGCAGATCATGCTAATCAGCTTGTTGCCGAGGAGGGGCTGACTTACATTCATCCATTTGATGATCCTGACATTATTGCTGGGCAGGGTACCGTCGGTATGGAGATTTTGCGTCAGTTACCTGGAGATTTGGACGTCATTTTTGTAGCAGTTGGCGGTGGCGGCCTATGTGCTGGGATAGCGGCCTATGTAAAATATGTCCGCCCAGGTGTAAAGGTGATTGCCGTAGAGTCTGATGATGCGGCCTGTTTAGATGCGGCCATGAAAGCGGGGCGACCGGTAAAGTTAAAAGAAGTCGGCATCTTTGCTGATGGCACTGCGGTGGACGAAGTTGGCACAGAAACTTTTCGAATTCTCAAGGATCTGGTTGATGAAGTGATTACGGTTACCACCGATGAAATTTGCGCTGCAATCAAAGATGTCTATAACGATACTCGCGCAATCTGTGAGCCCTCCGGCGCTATGGGCGCCGCGGGACTAAAAAAATATGTTGAGCAAAGTGGTGTACAAGGGCAGACATTAGTGGCTGTTCAGTGCGGGGCAAATATTGATTTTGATCGCCTGCGCTATATTTCTGAACGCACAGAAATTGGTGAGAAGCGTGAAGCCATATTGGCGGTTACCTTAGAGGAGCAACCAGGAAGTTTCGCTAAATTTTGCAAAGCGATCGGTAAACGTACTATATCTGAGTTCAATTACCGATACAGTGATTCCCGTCAGGCGCAAATTTATGTTGGCGTAAAGGTGTCCGATGATGATGATCGATTTGAGCTAGTTAAAGAGCTCCTAGAAAAAGGCTATCCAGTTTCTGACATCACTGATAGCGAAATCGCGAAATCGCATATACGACATATGGTCGGTGGTCGCTCACCACAGGTAGGCGAAGAACAGGTATTTCGATTTGAGTTTCCGGAGCGTCCCAGCGCTTTAGCCAATTTTCTCATTGAGTTAGGTAGTGGGTTAAATATCTCAATGTTCCATTACCGCAACCATGGGTCGGCATTTGGTAAGGTGCTCGTTGGATTTCAGGCCTCTAAAGAAGATGGACTTGAGGTCAAACGCTTTTTGGATGAATTGGGTTATCGCTATGAGGACGAAACTCATAACGAGGCTTACCAGCTTTTTCTTGGTAGCTAATGGATGTCATTCAATTCATTGGCAGTTAAAGCAGGTCAGATATTTTACGTATTTGAATTGCCTCGAAACCTGACCCTGCCAATGCATCTGAAATAACCACGACAGGATCATCTGCAGAAAAATCATTTCGTTGAAGCATTATCGCAGCCGCAGCCGCGAGGGTTTTTTCAGGATCTTCGCTAAATGCAATCTGATAGCTCAAGACATTTCGATTTAACATCAATTGGCGCATTGTCAGACTATTGTCAGTAAATGCACAAATTATAGACTCCTGGGGGTGGCAATTTGTCACACGATTGGCCATGCGGCCTCGGCGAGTGGGGACAATTATTGCTTTGGCGGCGATAGCTTCAGCTAAAGTAACCGCTGCTTTTGCAATCTGCTGCTTATCGTTTTCGACAATCAAATTATCTGTAAACATCAGACCCCGACTACTTTCAGTAGATCGCGCAATTCGATCGAGAATCTCAACGCACTTAACCGGGTGCTTTCCTACCGTGGTTTCGCCTGACAGCATAATCGCATCGGCTTCTTCATAAACGGCATTAGCTACATCAGTTACCTCGGCACGCGTTGGAATAGGGTTTTCGATCATCGACTCTAACATGTGGGTCGCCACGATAACCCGCTTACCCATTTCTGCGCAGGTGCGAATAATGCGTCGTTGAACGCGCGGTAATACCTCTAAGGGAATTTCAACGCCCAGATCACCTCGAGCTACCATAATACCGTCTGCAGCCTCAATAATTTCTACCATATTGGTGATGGCTTCTTGATCTTCTAGCTTAGCAATGACCTTAATTTCCTCAGACTTATCGCCTAGTAGCTCTCGTAATTGAAGAATATCGGAAGCCTCTCTTACGAAGGAAAGAGCTATAAAATCGACGCCTTGCTCTGTACCAAATTCAATATCACGCCGATCTTTTTCGGTAATAGCGGGTAAATTAACTCTTATCCCCGGCAGATTAACATGGCGCTTACTTTTCAATAGACCGCCATCAATCACTTTAACCTGCATCACTCGATCTTGCTTTGCCAGAACCTCAAGATTGATCAGACCATTATCTACCGTAATGGTGTCGCCAATATTTACGTCAGTAATAAGATCGTCATAGTTTGTGTGGATGGAAGATTCTTCCACGTTCTCTGCTCCACGAGCAACAATAGAAATGGTGTCACCTTCATTGAGGTGCAAATCGTCCACCATGTCTCCGGTACGAATTTCAGGACCCTGAGTATCAAGCAAAATAGCAACTGGATGGTCTAGCTTTTTATTGAGTGCCTGGATAGATTTTATAATTTTGGCGTGTGACGCATGGTCACCATGAGACATATTTAGTCGCGCTATATTCATTCCCGCTGAGGCCATCTTCTCTAGCATTTCTATGGATTCAGTCGCCGGTCCAATAGTGCAAATTATTTTTGTTTTACGCATATGATCTCTTTTTCAGTGGCAATTAAATGTAGCGGTATATCCCATTGCTGACGTATAAGATGGGGTATTTCTTGAAGGCTATGAGCTAAACCTATCAGTGTTGGTTTTGGATATTCGGCTTCAGCCATAAACGCCAGGGAGCGATCATAAAATCCACCGCCCATGCCGATGCGGGTTCCTTCTCGATCAAAGGCCACTAGTGGCATCAGCAAGATATCAAGGTCTTTTGCCGATAACATCATTGCCTGCTCGACCACTGGCTCTAAAATACCATAACGATTAGCTTTTAATTCCGTGTCAAGATCGTACTGAGCAAAGTAAAGGCAATGCGCGTTAAGTGGATCTATAACCGGTAAAAAGCAGTAGCAACCTGCTGTTCTAGCCGCAGACACAAGCAACGAGGGGTCCATTTCACCATCGTTGGCTAGGTATACACCAACACGGCTACCTTGGATAAAGAACGATTCTTTATTGACTAGCAACGACATTTGCTGAGCGGCAAGTTCCTGCTGTTGCTCTGTCAGCGAGCATCGTTTAACGCGTAGCTGGCCTCGAATTTCGCCACTGTCCATTTTCTCTCTACCTATAATGAAACCCCAGGGTGCCGCTGCCAACGTGGCCTTGAACCGAAGAGTTCAAGTTGGCGACTCTAGCAACACATCAGGCTTTCCGACGCACGGAATTGCACAACAATGCTGACAAAAAGAAGCCGGATAATAATTATCGGCTCAGGGACTTCTTGGCTGGCAAACACCCCAGGAAACAGCATTATAACAGAGCATCCGTTTAAAATAGCGGCAGTCATAGAGAATTTTAAGAAGTTTTTTGAAGTCGTTCGATTAATTCGTCAAATCAGAGAGGACAGAGTTTAATTTTGAGTTCATCGAACTCAAGACCCCAGAAGCCTCTGTATGTTTCTGAGCAGCATTCTCGGTTCGAATTAAGTCATGGGCTAAATTAAGTGCAGCCATGACAGCGATACGTTCGAGACCAATAATGTGAGAGCCTTTTCGTATCTCTTCCATTTTTTCATTCAACATTTCTGCAGAATATTCCAGTGCTTCGCGCTCTTCAGGAGCACAATTAACCTGATATTCTTTATCTAGAATACGAATTTTTAATGAAATGTTTGACATCATTGTTCTGCACTTAAGGCTTGTAAGCGGTTAATCATAGTTTCAACTTTGTGCTTTGCCATCTCATTTTTTTTCATAAGTTGGCTGCGCTCCCCAAGTAAATCAACTTCGCGGTTGCGCAATGCCTGATTGTCTCGCTTAAGTTGCTGGCAGAGCTCGATTAAGCGGTCCAGGTTTTGTTCAAAATTATCATTATCGGTCATGGTTAAAAACTTACCGCTACAAAGAAGGAAGAGTAAAACCGTATAACTATAGGCATTGTAGCGGGGATGGTCAATTACAAGATGATAAGATTACTCGAAACACAGATGCGTCTTTATACTAAGAATGTTAGAATACAATGCTAAACTAGAGGGATACTGATGTGACATTTGAAGAACTTGAAGACTTGTTTTATGCCGTCAAGATTACGGCGAGTCCTTCTGCTTTCCATGGCTTTCTCTGTGGTCGCTTGACTTGTGGGGCTGTGGGTATTGACGATTTAATTGAGACGTCCTCCGATTGGCTTACGCTTTCCGAAGAGCAAAGTGAAGCAGCCCAACCATCTTTGCGTGATTTTTTTGAATCATCGTTAAGTAATCTAGAGGATGTATCCTTTCTCTTTCAACCCTTATTACCAGAGGATGAATTACCCTTGGGAGAGCGGTTGAGTGCTGTTGGGGAATGGGCTAGCAACTATATCTCTGGACTTGCTGAAGGTATGGAGAGTAATTTTGAAGTTTCAGGCGAAGGTAAAGAAGCCTTAGATGACCTTGCTGCCATTGGGCAGGTTTCGCTGGATTTTGAAACTGAAGATGAAGGTGAGCGTGACTACACTGAATTAGTTGAATATATCCGAATTGCGGTGCAGGTTATTTTCACGGATTTGCACCCTGAACTAAATGCAGATCTTGAACCAACTATCCATTAAAATCGTAAAATATAAAAGCACAGTATGGAGCCTATATGATGATCGCCAATAAAGAATACGCAGCTCGAAGAAAAGAATTAATGTCGCTAATGCATGGCAATAGCATCGCGATCATAGCGTCTGCGCCTGAAAAAATACGCTCGAGAGATACCCACTATGCGTATAAACAGAACGTAACGCTGTCCTATCTCTCCGGGTTTCCTGAACCAGAGTCTGTTATGGCATTAATTCCTGGGCGTGAGCAGGGTGAGGTAGTTATTTTTTGCCGTGACAAAGATCCGCTGCGAGAAACCTGGGATGGTTATCGAGAGGGTCCGTGTGGTGCAGTTGCGAATTTTGGTGCTGATGACGCGTTTCCTATTAGTGACATTGATGACATATTGCCTGGCCTGCTAGAAGGGAAGGATCGAGTTTATTACGCAATTGGCAAGGATCCAGATTTTGATGCGCATCTCATGGCCTGGATCAACGATGTTCGCAGCCAAAGGGGCAGCGGGGCATTACCACCCAGTGAATTTGTTGACCTAGACCATTTTGTTAACGAGATGAGGCTAATAAAGACTGCTCCAGAAATTAAAGTTATGCGCAAGGCGGGTGAGATCTCTGCTCGCGCCCATTGTCGGGCAATGAAAATAAGCCGTCCGGGGTTATTTGAGTATCAATTGCAGGCTGAGATAGAACATGAATTTATGGCTTCTGGTGCTAGGGCACCTGCCTACAGTAGTATTGTCGGCGGTGGGAAAAATGGCTGCGTACTGCACTATATTGAAAACAGAGACAAGTTAGAAGATGGGGATTTAGTGCTGATCGATGCAGGCTGCGAATTTCAAGATTATGCGGCGGACATTACTCGTACTTTTCCTGTTAATGGTAAGTTTAGCGAAGCACAAGCCGCTATTTATGACATCGTTTTACAGGCACAGGCAGATGCAATTAAAGTTATTGGCCCTGGTATTGAGTACAACAAAGCTAATGAAGCAACCATTCGAACTATTACCCAAGGTCTTGTAGATCTTGAAATTCTAGAAGGTGACGTGGATGAATTGATTGCTGAGGAAGCTCATCGCGAATTCTATATGCATGGAGCAGGCCATTGGCTGGGTATGGATGTTCATGATGTCGGGGATTATAAGATCGACAATAAATGGCGCGTTCATGAACCAGGCATGGTGGTTACTATAGAGCCGGGTATTTATATCGCTCCGGACAACACTAATGTGGACGAAAAGTGGCGCGGTATCGCAGTGCGTATTGAGGATGATGTGGTTGTGACGAAGGGCGGCAATGAGGTCATTACCTCTGGTGTGCCAAAAGCCCGAGATCAGATTGAAGCCTTAATGGCAACGTAATGAGTAGCTGATGGCGCAGGAAAATACCGAACAATTAGAGCGGCCAAATACCCACTTCGATGTGGCCATTGTCGGTGGAGGGATGGTTGGGATTAGCTTGGCATTGTTACTAGCTGAGCAACAGGGATTGAAAATTTTACTAATTGAATCTCAATCGATGGCCGTACAGTCAGCAACGCAACCTAACTACAGTCCTAGCTTTGATGCGCGTTCTACAGCTCTGTCTTGGGCTAGCCGTAAAATTTACCAATCAGTTGGCCTATGGGATAGGCTTCAATTACACCTGTCTGACATAACCCAAATTCATGTTAGCGATCGTGGCCATGGTGGTTTGACACGCATGACTGCCGATGACGCCGATGTTGAGGCCCTTGGTTATGTGGTTGAAAACCGATGGTTGGGCTCAGTGCTTCTTGAACACCTCAATCAATCTAAGGTTGAGGTTCATATGAACTCAGAGGTTGCAGAGCTCAAACCTTTGTCGTCCGGCATGCAGATGCACCTAAAGGGGGGTGACTCCTCTAATAGTGAATTAGAAAACCACTTAGTGGAGGCTAGTTTAGTGGTAATTGCTGATGGAGCAGAGTCGCAGACTGCCAAGAAACTGGGTATCTATAGTGACACGACGTCCTATAATCAAACCGCTATTATTGCCAATGTAGAACTTGGAAAATCACATAATGGCATCGCCTATGAGCGATTTACCGATCAGGGCCCTATGGCCCTGTTACCGCTTGCTGACTATGACGGCCAGCATCGTAGTGCACTGGTATGGGCGCGACCCACCGAGATTGCAGAACAGTTGATGTCTTCAAGTGATGCCGATTTTCTCCAGAGTTTGCAGAAAATATTTGGTTATCGTCTTGGGCGGTTTAAAAATATAGGGGAGCGTGGCTCCTATCCTTTGGCGTTGGGCATAGCGAACGAACAGGTACGGCGAAACGTTTTACTTATGGGGAATTCAGCTCATAGTCTTCATCCGGTTGCTGGCCAAGGTTTTAACTTATCGCTCCGTGATGCAGCTGCTCTAGCCTCAATAGTTCAGCGGGCGCGAGAAGGTAGCCGACCTATTGGCTCGTTAGAGGTATTAGAGGAATATTATCAAGAACAGTTGAGTGATCAGCGCAATACTCTAATGTTTAGCGATAGCTTGACGAAATCGTTTGGCCGCTCATCATCACTTGCTGCTTTAGGACGAAACGCGGGCTTGCTCACTCTGGATTTAATACCAGGGCTACGGCAGCGTTTTGCTAGGTTTGGGATGGGCATGTCGAACACTGAGGCTAAACATGGCTGACTTAGGCGGAGAGTCTTACGACATTATTGTTGTTGGTGCGGGTATGGTTGGTGCCAGTGCAGCCTGCCTGTTGGCTCAGGCACGATGTACTAGGCAAGACAAGCCTTTAAAAATTGCTTTGATAGAGTCCGTTGCTGCCAACTCTTTTGATAATCAAACATTTGATCCTCGCGTAGCGGCGGTCACTGAGAAATCTCGTCAGCTACTAGAGTCATGCGGAGTCTGGCACAGTATAGAAAGATTGCGCGCTAGCCCTTACTTGGCAATGCAGGTTTGGGACTCAGAGAGCACGGGTAAAATTGGCTTTGATTGCCACGCTATACACCAGCCTAATCTCGGTCATATCGTTGAAAATTCGGTGATTATCCAAGCATTACTCGCCGAGATAGAGGCGCTGGATAATATTGATCTTATTTGCCCAGCGACTATTTGTGATTATCAAAATGAAGACGACAGCATAAGTGTCCAGCTTGATGATGGCCGTTGGTTGAGTGCAGCATTGCTAATAGGAGCCGATGGCGCCAATTCAAAAGTTCGACAGCATTCTAAAGTTGAAACTAAAGAGTGGAGTTATCATCAAGAGGCGATAGTCGCTACCATTGAAACTCAATATTCTAATCAACAGACAGCCTGGCAATGCTTTACGCCAAAGGGCCCTTTAGCGTTATTGCCTTTAAACAATAATGGTGATTTGTGCCGAAGTTCTATTGTGTGGTCTCAGGAATCAGAAACGGCCAAGTCACTTATGAGCCTTAGTGACGAGCAATTTTGTGCTGAGCTTTCTAGAGCTAGTGAGTATTGTTTAGGTGATGTTGTGTCGATAGATAAACGGTTTAGCTTCCCTCTTATACAGCGCCATGCCATTGATTATGTAATGCCGAGGATTGCACTGGTAGGTGATGCGGCGCATTCCATACATCCGCTAGCGGGCCAGGGTGTTAACATGGGATTTGCAGATATAGAGGTTTTGGTGGAAGAGCTTGTCAGGGCGCGTAGCCGAGGGAATGATATTGGTGATAAGCTTATTTTGACTCGCTATCAGCGCCGACGAAAGCCCGATAATCTAGCAGCGATGGCACTCATGGAGGCCTGTAACAGATTATTTATTGCAGACCAATTACCGCTGAGATTTCTGCGAAGTCTGGGCATGTCGACGCTAAACAAGTCCGGTGTTGTTAAAAACGAACTAATTAAGCTAGCCATGGGCCTTTAAATTTATGATTCTTCTTTGTCATCTGCCAGTCGCTCTTGGCGCTTTTCCTCTTCGAACAGCACGGCTTTAATTTCTTCAAGCACCCCGTCCACGTCTGAAAGTTGAGTATCTTCGGCGAAATTACCATTTAGTTCAATGCCAGGTTTTAGCTTTCCATCTTCGTACAGCGCCCAAATTTCTTTAGCGTATTGGGAGTCTAATAACTCTGGTGCAAACTGGCCGTAGTATTGAGTCATATTGTTCACATCTCGTTCTAGCATCGACTCGGCATGATTGTTTGCTGATGCGTCGACAGCCTGAGGGAGATCGATAATCACCGGTCCATAATCATCTACTAAGACATTAAATTCAGACAGGTCGCCGTGTACGATGCCCGCGCACAGCATTAAGACAACGTAGTGCATAACTAATGCGTGGTCTTCCAGCGCTTGCTCAGCACTCATTGATACATCGCCTAACCGCGGAGCCACCCCACCTGTTTCATCGGTGACCAACTCCATCAGTAAAACACCATCAAAGCAGCCATAGGGCTTAGGCACTCGAACACCCGCATTGGCGAGCAGATAGAGAGCATCTACTTCGGCATTTTGCCAGGTTTCTTCTTGCTGTTTGCGACCGTACTTCGAGCCCTTTTCCATAGCTCGCGCCCGACGACTATTACGAACTTTACGCCCTTCTTGATATTGCGTTGCCTTTTTGAAGCTGCGTTTCATCGCTTCTTTGTAGACTTTTGCGCAGCGTATTTCCGATCCGCACCGGACCGTATAAACGGTGGCCTCTTTTCCGCTCATTAGCTGACCAATGACCTCATCGATCAAGCCATCCTCAATGAGTGGTCGTAATCGTTTTGGAGCTTTCATTTATCGTGCTTCACTCTCTGATCACTCATAATATTTTTATGTTTATCTAGAGCTAAGGCAATTAGTTTAAATGAACCGTTGTTAGCTAATACCTCAACTGACCTAAAGTGTTTTTTTGCACTTCGCTCTAACGGGATAAAGGTATTGACCACGAACAAGGCCCTCCCAGAAGAGGACAGCAGTCTTTTTGTGGCTCTAAGAAATTTATCGGACATATCGCCATCGACAGAAAAGCCCTGATGAAAGGGTGGGTTGCACCAGACGGCGTCAAAGCGCTCGACAATATTATTGCCAGCATCTGCTGCAATGACTTTATAGTCAGCAGTGACAGCTTTTAAATTTTCTGCTGCTGCGAGCAATGCTGCTGCATTGTTATCGGTTGCCGTTACATGGTGAATACCATGCTTGCTCGCTTGGCAGGCCAAATAACCGTAGCCGCAACCGAGATCGAGAAGGGTCTTCGGTGGCTCGGAAAACTGGCTTAGAAATACTGGTATGTGCTCAGAGAGAAACGCGCTGCCTCGATCAATTTTGTCCCAACCGAAAATACCCGGTTTAGTGATTTGGGAGAATGACGGTAGTTTTTTACTCTCTCTCGTTGAGGGGTAATTTTTATCATCCAAAAGGGTGCGGTTAAACTCGTGCAGGGTTATGGTCGCTAAATAACCCTTACCCTTTTTTTCTGCCGCTGTGCGATCACCAAACAAAATACAGGCTTGCTTAACATAGGTTTTGACACCGTCATTTTTTTCGCCACTTAACACCAAAGTGCCACCCAATTTGAGCAACTTTGATGCTTGATTAATGACATGATGGCTACAGGCTCTCTCTTTTGAGACTCGATATAAAACTACATCATAGCTATGAGGCTCTATTGAGGAAAAATCAAAATCATTAAATTCGGCAACTAATCCAGCGTTGAGAGCTTGCTGGGCAATGTCATAACGATTACTGACTACTTTTAGTGATGCGTTTTGCCCTGCGCCTAAAGAGGCCCAATTGCACTGAGACCAATTTTCGTCAGTAACAGCCAAATATTTACCCTGCTTACTCTGGTTACTTTGCAGCCATAGAGCTAAGCGGGTGACATTGGGGTCTGTAAAGAGCCGCGGCAAATCAAATCCATTATTCATCGGATACAGGCAACCTCTGACGCGGTTAAAGGCCTATAGTCGCCTTCTGCCAAGGATGTATCGAGGACGATTCCGCCCACTTTGGACCTATGCAATTTCACTACGTGGTTACCTAGGGCTGCAAACATTCTTTTCACCTGATGATACTTACCTTCGGCGATGTCTAGGGTTAGGCAGTGGTCATCGACTTGCTCCATTACAGCGGGCAAACAACGATGCTTTTCACCATCGAGTAAAACACCCTCAGCAAGTTTTTCTGTGTAGTCTGGTCCTATTGGATTAGCCAAGGTGACTTGATAAATTTTTCTGCAGTCAGATCGCGGGGAGGTTAGTTTATGATTCCATTTCCCGTCGTTAGTGATCAATAAAAGACCGGTGGTATCGATATCAAGACGACCTGCAATCTGCAGTTCTTCACTGCGATGCTCAAAAATAAGGCTGAGTGCGGTTGGGTGTTGGTGATCTTTGGTGACAGAGACCACCCCAGCGGGTTTGTTAAGCATAAAATAACGATCTTTGGCGGCACTGATAATTGAGCCATCAAGAGTGACTATTTGATCAGACGTAATTTTATTAGCTGGATTAGTACATGGATTATCACCGACACAAACCACGCCAGCTTTAACCATGCGCTTTACTTCCGCGCGGGAAAGATCAGTTGCATTACTAATATATTTATCGAGTCTCAAGATTGGTTGCCATCAGCAAGAAGTTGAGCGGCCTCTTTAGCAAAATAGGTTAAAATACCGTCTGCGCCGGCTCGTTTAAACGCCAATAAAGATTCCATAATTATCTGTTCACGGTTCAACCACCCCTTATCAAAAGCGGCACAATGCATGGCATATTCGCCACTAACTTGATAGACAAGCGTGGGCGCTTTTAACTCATCTTTGACACGACGCAGAATATCAAGATAAGGCATGCCCGGCTTAATCATGATCATGTCCGCGCCTTCATCAAGATCTAAGGCACATTCATGCAAAGCCTCGTCAGCATTGGCGGGATCCATTTGGTATGTTTTCTTGTCACCGCCTTGGAGCTTTGTTGAAGAACCTAGTGCGTCTCGAAATGGGCCATAGTAGCTAGAGGCATATTTGGCGGAGTAAGCTAAAATTTGGGTATTTTCAAACCCATGCTCTTCAAACTCTTCTCGAATAGCGCAAATCCGACCATCCATCATATCTGAAGGCGCTACAATATCTGCTCCAGCTTCCGCGTGAGATAAAGCTTGTCGCACTAAAGTCTCATTAGTGATGTCATTGAGAACGTAACCCGTGTCTTCATCGACAATGCCGTCTTGGCCATGAGAAGTGAAGGGGTCAAGCGCCACGTCGGTGATAACACCTAATGTTGGCGTGGCTTCTTTTATGGCTCGAACTGCTCGTTGCACTAAACCATCTGCGTTGTAGGCCTCTTCCGCTAAAAGCGTTTTTAGTGTTTGATTGACCACCGGGAAAAGTGCTATAGCAGGAATGCCTAGTGCTGAAATCTGCTGAGCTTCCTGAACTAATAGGTCAATCGACAGCCTATTGACACCAGGCATCGATGATACGGGCTCTGACTGGTTGGACCCTTCGATCACAAATAAAGGGAGAATCAAATCGTCCACAGACAACCTAGTTTCCCTGACCAAACGGCGAGAAAAAGTGGTTGCGCGGTTACGCCGCATACGGGTGTAAGGATAAGGTCCGCGGTTACTTTTAAAACTCATAGAGTCTCCAGTAGAACAGCATTTTTTATTCATTCATTCGTTTAAGCTTTGCATGATACGCAAAAAAGCGATTTACCACATGGTTATCGCTAAGCGAGCAATCATTAAAGCGTCGTTTAAATACGCGCAAAAACGCGAGAAGCGGCATTTAACGTGTCTTCTATATCTTGATCTGTATGGGCTGACGACATAAACCCCGCTTCATAGGATGCTGGCGCCAAATAAACACCTTCTTCTAGCATGCCGTGGAAAAATCGGCCGAAACGTTCAGTGTCACATTTTATTACTTGGCCGTAGTTGATGATCTTTTCTTCTTCAGAGAAAAAGATACCCCACATAGTGCCCACGTGGTTACTTGTCAGAGGAATCCCCGCCTGTTTTGCTCGATCTACTAAACCTTCTACGAGCCGAGTGGTTCGACTAATGACGGGCTCTAAAAAGCCAGGTTGGGATATTAATTCTAATGTAGCCAGTCCAGAAGCCATTGCCACCGGATTGCCTGAAAGTGTACCTGCCTGATAGACCGGTCCGAGCGGAGCAATGTGCTCCATAATTTTACGTTTACCGCCAAAGGCACCGACAGGCATACCACCACCTATAACTTTCCCTAAACAAATTAGGTCGGCGTCGATACCATAGTGACCAATGGCGCCCTGCTGGCTAATACGAAATCCAGTCATGACTTCATCTATAATAAGCACAGCTCCACTGGCCGTGCAGCACTCTCGAAGCGTCTCTAAAAATCCTGGGATCGGAGGAACACAGTTCATATTGCCGACGACTGGTTCAACAATAATACAGGCGATTTCATGACCAATTTCCGCAAAAACCTGCCTGACCTGGTCGCTGTCATTGTAGGAAAGAGTTACTGTATGGTCGGCAAGACAACTTGGAACTCCAGGGGAGCTAGGGACACCGAGGGTTAATGCGCCAGAACCCGCCTTAACGAGTAAAGAGTCGGAGTGTCCGTGGTAGCACCCCTCAAATTTAATGATTTTGTCGCGGCCAGTATAGCCACGAGCCAGCCGAATTGCGCTCATGGTGGCTTCGGTACCTGAATTAACCATACGAATCATGTCCATTCCTGGAACAATAGAGCAAATCTTATCGGCTAATTGAATCTCTAGCTCAGTTGGGGTGCCAAAGGTCATCGCTTTGTCCAGTTGCGTACGAATAGCCTGTAAGACGTCCTCGTGCCCATGCCCTAGAAGCATTGGGCCCCAAGATAAGACGTAATCAATATATCGATTGCCATCGGCGTCAAACATATAAGCGCCTTTAGCTCGATCGAAAAATATAGGGGTGCCGCCTACAGCACGGAAAGCCCTAACGGGTGAATTTACTCCGCCCGGGATGTGTCGTTGAGCGGCCTTAAATAATTCTTCTGAACGAGAGTTTGATGCTTTGGTTGTATCCGACATTAAATTTTCCTGGCGAGTAAACGATATTGCTAGATTTGGGGCTGGTATTATCCTTAATTAGAAGGGTAGAAGCTATTTAACTCACCTAAAAGGGCTGAACAATCACTAAAATAACAATGGCCACCAAGAATAATACCGGGACTTCATTAAAGACGCGAAAGTAGACATGGCTTTTATCGCTGCGATTATCGGCTAGTTTTTTCATGTGACCTAGGCACATGTGATGGTAGCCAATGAGTAACAGCACGAATCCAGCTTTAAGTTGGAACCAGGTCTGACTCAGATAAGCATCTGGTGCCATAGATACCAGCCAAAGACCTAACACGATGGTTGCAATCATTGCTGGATTCGCAATCCCACGGTACAGTTTACGTTGCATCACCTTAAAGCGCTCAATGCTAATTTCATCCTCCGACATAGCGTGATAGACGAATAAGCGCGGCAGATAAAATAGAGCCGCAAACCAGCAAATCACGGCGATCACATGAAAGGCTAATACCCACTTATACATTTGATACTCCATTAAAGCGATACTTCTACTGATGCCGCAAGGTTTGGCATAGTTGGTTGAGTGACTTTGCGGTATTATAGGTGGCTAAAGACGTTCTGGATATTTAAAAGCGAGGCTTAGGTGATTAAAGTTGGTATTATTGGTGGGACAGGTTATACCGGAGCGGAGCTTCTGCGGCTGTTGACAGGTCATCCCAATGTTGAGATCGCTGCGGTTACTTCTCGCAGCAACCAAGGAGAGCTAGTCTCAGATATTTATCCAAACCTGCGCGGTATCGTTGATGTGCCGTTTGTCACACCTGAGTTAAATAATTTAAGCGGTTGCGATGTAGTATTTTTTGCGACGCCTCATGGCGTAGCCCAGAGCTCAGTGCCAAGCTTTTTGGCGGCCGGCATCAAGGTGATTGATTTATCTGCTGATTTTCGGCTTCGCGATCAATCTGTGTGGGAAAAATGGTACGGCCAACCACATCAAGCTTCAGACATGCTGCCTCGCGCTGTATACGGCCTTCCAGAAGTTAATCGTGAAGCCATTGTAGACGCAGATTTGGTGGCTTGTGCGGGCTGTTATCCAACAAGTATTCAGCTGGGGTTGCTCCCTTTGCTAAGGCAAGGGTGCGTGGATAGTAGTGATATTATTGCTAATTCCGCCTCTGGAGTAAGTGGCGCCGGTCGGCAGGCTAATATTTCGACCTTGTTGTCTGAAGCGAGCGATAGTTTTAAAGCTTATGGGGCTTCGGGGCATCGGCACCAGCCAGAAATCGAGCAGGGCCTTGAAGATATAGCGGGACATTCTGTGGGACTTACCTTTGTTCCGCATTTGCTGCCTATAATTCGTGGTATCCATACGACTATCTACGCTAACTTAGTTGACCTTAATGTCGACATCCAAGAATTGTATGAGCATCATTTTAAAAATGAACCTTTTATTGATGTTCTGCCCGCAGGCAGCCATCCCGAAACACGTACAGTGAGAGGTTCAAATTATTGTCGAATTGCAGCCCATAGACCTAATAATGGTCGCAAGGTGATTATTCTGGTGGTGGAAGATAATTTAACCAAGGGCGCTTCTGGGCAAGCTATCCAATGCATGAACTTGATGTTTGGTTTGCCAGAGACTCTGGGTTTGATGATGCCAGGATTATTGCCTTAATGGGAGAGCGAAGGTCTATTGTTGTCACCTATCGGCAAGGCTTTAAGTACTGGTTGTATGGGATCTTGTTACTGGTAACTGTGGCCTCACTCATGGCCGGTATGTTTTGGGAGAGGAGCAAAGTATCAGAAATATTAGCTGAAAAAAACCAGCTTGCTAGACGAGTATCGACGCTAGAGAGTTTGGTGAAATCAAAAGAAACAGAGCTAGAAATGGTCAGAGTGAACAATGATGTTGACTCAGTAGCCTTGGAAAATGCAAGGCAAGAAATGATGGGCCTGCAGGCGCAGACACATCAAGATCAAGAGCAATTACAGTTGTACAGAGAGCTCATTGAAGACACTAATCCTCCAAGTGGATTATCGGTTAGCAGGTTTCAGCTAACATGGATTGATTCGACCAATATAGCTTATCGCTGGGTTGCTAGGCAAAAAACAGCTAAAATGGAGGCGTCCACTATTTTGGCGGATATACGGGTAAAGGGAAACCAGGGCGATAAGTCTGTGAGCTTGTCGTTGTCTGAATTAGATACTGAGGTTAAAAAAATGCCTCTTGTCGTTAAGTTTAAGTATTTTTCTATTAATCAGGGTATTTTAAGGTTACCTGATGGATTTAACCCTGATACAGTTGAGATAAGTTTGCGTTATTCTTGGAGTAAAAAGCTTATCTACAAGCAAGCGTTTGATTGGAAAGTTGAGGAATAAGATATGTTTACAAATAAAAACACTAGTGAAAGCTTGGCGCCTTCGTCGGAATCAACTACCCTAGTAGCGGCGGGCACAGAGCTTAAAGGCGATCTGAATTTTTCTGGTAGTTTGGAAATTCAGGGATCGATTGTTGGTAAAATTGTAGCGGATGATGAAACCGCTCAAATTCGGATTTTAAACGGAGGATCAGTTCTAGGTGAAATCTGGGTTCCTAACGTCATTGTCAATGGCCTTATTGAAGGCGATATATACGCTTCTAAGCACATACAGCTGGCGGCCAAGGCAAAAGTTGAAGGAACCATCTACTATAGTTCGATTGAGATTGAGCGAGGTGCAGATATTGGGGGCAAGTTAGTGCATGAGATTCCCGCGACCAATGTCACTGCTTTCCAGAAAGCGGGAGAGGCTAGTGACTCGAGTAGTGGGCATAAACCTAAAGTTGAAAAATAGTTCAAAAGAATCAAAAGTAGACTGAGCTTTATAGTAAGTTTCCAGTCACGGAGTAATCATGTCAGGTATTCAAACATACATTCCTACAGCGCTAGAGGTTACTGATCGTGCTGTAGAAAAGGTCCAGAGTCTTAAGACTGAAGAGCAAAACGATGACCTCAAACTCAGAGTGTATGTCACTGGTGGGGGGTGTTCTGGGTTTCAGTATGGCTTCTCGTTTGAGGATACCATGGCGGAAGATGACACCCTGGTCAGTCGCAATGGTGTGACGGTATTGGTTGATTCATTAAGCTTTCAATATTTGGCTGGCTCTACAGTGGATTATGAGATTGGCTTAATGGGATCCAGGTTTTTGATTACCAACCCCAATGCTTCTACTACCTGTGGTTGCGGCGCTTCATTTTCGATTTAGATAGCGGCGTTTAGATGCTAGGGCAAATAGACGCAACCTAATATGGTTTCTCGAGATGCGCCTGTGACAGCTGGCACGTTGCCAGGTTTCATATCAATGCGTTGTTTCGCTAACCAAGCAAATGCGCAGGCTTCTACCCAGTTTGGTTCCAAACCGATACTTGCGGTTGATTGAATCGCAGGCATTGTCCGCTTTAGTAAGCTTTCATTTAGCTTTAGAATGAGCTCCAAGTTAAATATCCCTCCACCGCAGACGAAAATTTCGTCTATTGGTTGTGCCAAATCGGCAATCGATTGCGCGATAGTGTCGGCAGTATAAAGCGCCAGAGTGGCCTGAATATCTGCTGGAGTAATATCAAGCAGGTGTGTTTGTTGCTCTAACCAGCCCAAATTAAAATCTTCTCTGCCCGTACTTTTAGGTCCTGTACGATGAAAGAAATTGTGGCTTTTTAGTTGAGTCAGTAAAGCGACGTTATGTGAACCGGTAGCACCCCATTGACCTTTATTGTCATAGTTTTTATGGGTGTGTTTCTGGCACCAAGCGTCGAGCAGGATGTTGCCGGGCCCGGTATCAAACCCACGGCAGCCACCATTTGGTTCCAGAATTGAGATATTGCTGATGCCACCGATATTGATGATAACGCGTGTTTTGCTGGGATGATGAAATATTTCACGATGAAAGGCCGGGACGAGAGGGGCCCCTTGGCCGCCATAGGCCATATCTTTTCGACGAAAGTCAGCGATGACAGGGCACCCCGTCACTGCTGCAATTTGGTTAGGGTTGCCGATTTGCAAGCTGAAGCCAGGTTTGATGCCGGGAGGCTGGTGGCGAATAGTTTGTCCGTGAGAGCCTATGGCGACAATGTCTTTACTGTTGAGATTTAGTTGGGACATCAGCGCCAGGCTTGCCTCTGCAAATAATTCTCCAAGACTATGATCAGTTTCAGCTAGTAACTGCACATTATCAAGGCCTGGCTCACTCAAGGTAAGAATATCAGACTTTATCTTGGCGGGGATAGAGTGGCTATAGTTCCCTAGCAGATTCAGCTTTTTATGAGCAAAGGTAACGGCTACGGCATCGATACTGTCTATGCTGGTGCCAGACATTAATCCTATAAAGGTGACAGTATTTTTCATAATGTTGGTTTAGTTGGCACTAGTTGTATTGTTCTGAATTGTGGCTAGCTGGCGGGCCGCTTTGTATTCGGCAAGCTGCGCTAGCACTGGACTGACGGCAAGGTCAAATTCTAGCCTGTCTGTTTTTGGAATAGGTCGTGCTTGAGGCAGTGTAACAGTGCGCGGATTACGATGAACGCCGTTGATCAAAAACTCATAATGCAGGTGACTGCCGGTAGAATACCCTGTTGAGCCGACAGTACCAATAATTTGGCGCTGTTTTACGGTCTGTCCCTTGCGCACTTTCTTCTTGTCCAAATGTAAGTATTTAGTGATATAGGTTTGGCCGTGTTGAATAAACACATAGTTTCCGTTGTACTTACTATACCCCGCCTCGGTCACTTTTCCGCCGCCCGCCGCATACACCGGCGTGCCTCTCGGTGCTGCGTAGTCCACTCCACGATGGGCTTTGATTTTCTTGTGGATGGGATGTTTGCGTCGCAAGTTAAAACCATCGCTGATGCGGAAAATATCTAGAGGCGTTCGCAAAAACGTCTTACGCATACTTAGCCCTTCCGGAGTGTAGTAGTTGCTTTGGCCTTTCTTGTTGGTATATCGGACTGCTTGGTATCTTTTGTTGCGGTTAGTAAACGAAGCAGCAACGATATTACCTGTCGACAGTTTCACTCCCTCAATAAATCTATCTTCAAATAAAAGGGCAAAGGAGTCGCCTGGACGGATATCAAAAACAAAGTCGATGTCCCAACCAAAGATATCAGCCATCTCCATGATTAGTTTGTCGGGCAAATTCGATTGCTTACCAGATAAGTAGAGAGAATCTTCGATAACACCTTCTCCATAGCTTAATATAATCTCAGGTTCGCGGACTCGCGTTTCAGCTACAAAGCTGTCTTCCTGACGGATGAATACCTGGCTCTCAAGTGGAGTCTTTACGTAGTGGAGTTCAATGAGCTGCCCGGTGTCATTTGCGCCAAAGCGCAATTTTTCTCCAGGATAGAGGTTGCGAAGGGATTTACCGTTGGGCGATGAAGAAATCTTATAGACGTCTTTTGCTGAAAATTTCGCTCGCTGAGAAAGGGTCGATAAATTATCACCGCTACCGACAAGATGTTCTTGCCATATCAGTTGTAAATGATTTTCTTCCTTAACTGTCGGTGCGCTGTCAAGGGCTATAGTAATGGGCTCGGCAATCAATATCGGCTGTATTTTGTTGTCGCCAGGTGAGAGGTAAACTGTCACAATTAACGTACCCGCTAGGGCGGCTAACAAGAGGTTGCGGCGGGGGAAATCCCGCGCCAAAAGGAGCAAAAAATGACCGGTTTCTTGCACTTTTTTAATCACGCTATGCTACCAATTCTAATATCAATGGGTGATTTTAGCTTGATTGATTAAAAAGATACAATGTCATCTATAGGTGGCAGTTTTGCGAGCTTACTGCGGCGCTAAATAGTAGGGGGGTAGATCAAAGGGCGCTGTTAGCGTTAATATCTTGTATTTGTTGCGTCAATCTGTAGAGTTGGCGCTCATTTAAATTGAGCAATAAAGAAGAGTGACAATGAAACTTAGCGGACATCAGTTAATCGAGCAATTAACCCAGCGAGGGCTTATAGCCCAATACTCTGGCGACCAAAAGTTATTCACTCATCTTGATCAGTCTCGCGTTTTATATTGCGGCTTTGATCCCACTGCTGAGAGTTTGCACCTCGGCAATCTAGTTCCCCTATTGGTATTGAAGCGGTTTCAGCAAGCTGGCCATACTCCTATTGCTTTAGTTGGTGGCGCTACCGGCATGATTGGTGACCCCAGCTTTAAAGCAGATGAAAGAAAACTTAATACTCCAGAGGTTATTGCCGGCTGGGCGGATAAGATCAAAGGCCAAGTTAGCCAGTTTATTGATTTTGATTGCGGAGAGACCTCTGCGCGAGTGGTTAACAATCTTGATTGGACGGTCAAGATGAGCGCTCTGGATTTCTTGCGCGATGTTGGCAAACACTTTTCTGTTAACAATATGATTGCAAAAGAGTCCGTTAAGCAGCGCATTGACAGAGATGGTTCTGGGATCTCTTTCACCGAGTTTTCATATTCTTTACTGCAAGGGATGGACTTTGCAGAGCTTAATCGGCGCTATAATTGTACCTTGCAGGTCGGAGGAAGTGATCAGTGGGGTAATATAGTAGGCGGCATTGATCTAAGTCGACGGCAAAATAGAACTCATTGTTTTGGTCTTACCGTCCCGCTTATTACGAAGGCTGATGGTACAAAATTTGGCAAGACCGAGGCAGGAGCGGTGTGGCTTGACCCGTCCAAAACATCACCTTATAGTTTTTACCAGTTTTGGCTCAATGTTGCTGATGCTGATGTGTATAAGTTTCTACGCTATTTTACATTTTTGCCTCTGGATGAGATTCAAACGATCGAGGCTGCAGATGCTGCAGCTGCAGGGCGGCCTCAGGCACAAGCTGTCCTGGCGAGTGAGGCGACCTCTTTGGTCCATGGAGAGGAGGGCCTGAATGCTGCTTTGCGCATAACCGAAGCGCTGTTTAGTGGCAGCTCGGTCGATCTATCAGAATCAGATCTTAAGCAGTTGAGTCAGGATGGTATGCCATTCTCTCAGCTGTCAAATAGCGATTTAGTTGATAAGCCTTTAACCAATTTGCTTACTGACGCTGGGATGGTCAAGGCAGGGCGTGAAGTAAAAGACGCTCTTGCACGAAATTCAGTCTTTATTAACGGTATTGCCAAGGGCTCGCAAGACAATATGGGAACCTCTAATAGCTTTACCGCAGAGCACGCGCTCTATGAGAGGTTTTTTCTAGTCCGGCTTGGGAAGAAGAAGTACCATCTATTTGAGCTTATTTAGCCTCTTTTTTGATCAGTTTGCTGGCAGCCTGCAAATAAACCTAAATACTTGTTGACAGTATACCGCCTGCCTGTAGAATGCGCGCTCCCAACAGGGTGAGCCGCTAGCAAATCAGCGGCAATAAGTAGAACTTCAAAGGCTTATTATTTATTTGAATTATACTGTTGACAAGCTAAGTCTTGGCGCTAAAATGCGCGCTCCCAACAGTAATGTTGAGAGGCGAATAAAACGTCAAGAAAAGAGAGTGAAAATAAAGTGTAGTATTTCACTTTCAGCTGTTGACAAAGGGGTTGCGATCTATAGAATACGCGTCCCGCTCATCGAAGCGAATGTTCTTTAAAAATATAATCAAGCAATGCGTGTGGGCACTTGCTAATTGATATTGGATTATTAAATATCATAAGTAAGTTCTCATCGCAGACATTTATGAATGTGATAAGTTCGAATTATGAAACTGAGATTTTGAATGGTAAAGCAAGTTTTGCGTAACCATTCCCTCTCCTTAAACGGTGAGGTTAAAGATTAAACTGAAGAGTTTGATCATGGCTCAGATTGAACGCTGGCGGCAGGCCTAACACATGCAAGTCGAGCGCGAAAACACTTCGGTGTGAGTAGAGCGGCGGACGGGTGAGTAATGCTTGGGAATCTACCTAGTAGTGGGGGATAACGTGTGGAAACGCACGCTAATACCGCATACGTCCTACGGGAGAAAGCAGGGGATCTTCGGACCTTGCGCTATTAGATGAGCCCAAGTCGGATTAGCTAGTTGGTGGGGTAATGGCTCACCAAGGCTACGATCCGTAGCTGGTCTGAGAGGATGATCAGCCACACTGGGACTGAGACACGGCCCAGACTCCTACGGGAGGCAGCAGTGGGGAATATTGCACAATGGGCGAAAGCCTGATGCAGCCATGCCGCGTGTGTGAAGAAGGCTCTAGGGTTGTAAAGCACTTTCAGTAGGGAGGAACAGCTTAAGACTAATACTCTTGAGCCTTGACGTTACCTACAGAAGAAGCACCGGCAAACTCCGTGCCAGCAGCCGCGGTAATACGGAGGGTGCGAGCGTTAATCGGAATTACTGGGCGTAAAGCGCGCGTAGGTGGTTTGATAAGCTAGCTGTGAAAGCCCCGGGCTCAACCTGGGAACTGCAGTTAGAACTGTCTGGCTAGAGTACAGTAGAGGGTGGCGGAATTTCCTGTGTAGCGGTGAAATGCGTAGATATAGGAAGGAACATCAGTGGCGAAGGCGGCCACCTGGACTGATACTGACACTGAGGTGCGAAAGCGTGGGGAGCAAACAGGATTAGATACCCTGGTAGTCCACGCCGTAAACGATGTCTACTAGCCGTTGGGAGACTTGATCTCTTAGTGGCGCAGTTAACGCGATAAGTAGACCGCCTGGGGAGTACGGCCGCAAGGTTAAAACTCAAATGAATTGACGGGGGCCCGCACAAGCGGTGGAGCATGTGGTTTAATTCGACGCAACGCGAAGAACCTTACCAGGTCTTGACATCCTAGAAACTTAGCAGAGATGCTTTGGTGCCTTCGGGAATCTAGTGACAGGTGCTGCATGGCTGTCGTCAGCTCGTGTCGTGAGATGTTGGGTTAAGTCCCGTAACGAGCGCAACCCTTGTCCTTAGTTGCCAGCACGTAATGGTGGGAACTCTAAGGAGACTGCCGGTGACAAACCGGAGGAAGGTGGGGACGACGTCAAGTCATCATGGCCCTTACGACCTGGGCTACACACGTGCTACAATGGCCAGTACAGAGGGCTGCAAGCCCGCGAGGGGGAGCTAATCTCACAAAGCTGGTCGTAGTCCGGATCGCAGTCTGCAACTCGACTGCGTGAAGTTGGAATCGCTAGTAATCGTGAATCAGAATGTCACGGTGAATACGTTCCCGGGCCTTGTACACACCGCCCGTCACACCATGGGAGTAGGTTGCAAAAGAAGTAGCTAGGCTAACCTTCGGGGGGCCGGTTACCACTTTGTGATTTATGACTGGGGTGAAGTCGTAACAAGGTAGCCCTAGGGGAACCTGGGGCTGGATCACCTCCTTAAACGAAAATCCTTACGATTAGTAAGTGTTCACACGCATTGCTTGATTATTTATGGTTAGCAGTAAAGTACGGCATGGCGACCGGGCTGATATGACCCGATTGCACTTAAATTGGGTCTGTAGCTCAGTTGGTTAGAGCGCACCCCTGATAAGGGTGAGGTCGGTGGTTCAAATCCACCCAGACCCACCAATTCGTGATATATGGGGCCTTAGCTCAGCTGGGAGAGCGTCGCCCTTGCACGGCGAAGGTCAACGGTTCGATCCCGTTAGGCTCCACCACTTTACTGCACAAGAAGTTAGCGATAAGCGGACACCGTTTATCACTGGCTTTTTACGCCAGCTGCTCTTTAAAAAGGTAATTATTGAATACTGAAAATTTTTTCAAGGCCAGTGTGTATTTTTTACACATCTGTCCGGCGAAATTGTTACAACTACTATGAAAATAGATAGTCGCATCAAAAATCTTGCTAGCTTGTGCTGTATGGTCAAGCGAGTAAGCGCATACGGTGGATGCCTTGGCAGTTGGAGGCGATGAAGGACGTAGGAGCCTGCGATAAGCTTCGGGGAGGTGGCAAACACCCTTTGATCCGAAGATTTCCGAATGGGGAAACCCACCCGCCATAAGGCGGGTATCATGCACTGAATACATAGGTGTATGAAGCGAACCCGGAGAACTGAAACATCTAAGTAACCGGAGGAAAAGAAATCAACCGAGATTCCCTTAGTAGCGGCGAGCGAAAGGGGAGCAGCCTGCAAGTGATAGCAGAAGTGTTAGTGGAACAGTCTGGAAAGTCTGGCAATAGAGGGTGATAGCCCCGTACACGAAAACACATCTGTGGTACTAAGCTTGCGTAAAGTAGGTCGGGACACGTGTTATCTTGACTGAACATGGGGGGACCATCCTCCAAGGCTAAATACTACCAACTGACCGATAGTGAACTAGTACCGTGAGGGAAAGGTTAAAAGAACCCCGGAGAGGGGAGTGAAATAGATCCTGAAACCGTATGCGTACAAGCAGTAGGAGCAGACTTGTTCTGTGACTGCGTACCTTTTGTATAATGGGTCAGCGACTTATTTTCAGTGGCAAGGTTAACCGTTTAGGGGAGCCGTAGGGAAACCGAGTCTTAATAGGGCGTCTTAGTCGCTGGGAATAGACCCGAAACCGGGCGATCTATCCATGGCCAGGTTGAAGGTTGAGTAACATCAACTGGAGGACCGAACCCACTAATGTTGAAAAATTAGGGGATGAGCTGTGGATCGGAGTGAAAGGCTAATCAAGCCCGGAGATAGCTGGTTCTCCTCGAAAGCTATTTAGGTAGCGCCTCATGTATCACCACCGGGGGTAGAGCACTGTTACGGCTAGGGGGTCATACCGACCTACCAACCCGTTGCAAACTCCGAATACCGGTGAGTGCAATCATGGGAGACACACGGCGGGTGCTAACGTTCGTCGTGGAGAGGGAAACAACCCAGACCGCCAGCTAAGGTCCCAAATATCAGTTAAGTGGGAAACGATGTGGGAAGGCTCAGACAGCTAGGAAGTTGGCTTAGAAGCAGCCATCTTTTAAAGAAAGCGTAATAGCTCACTAGTCGAGTCGGCCTGCGCGGAAGATTTAACGGGGCTAAACTGATAACCGAAGCTGCGGACGCATACTTGTATGCGTGGTAGAGGAGCGTTCTGTAAGCCGTTGAAGGTGCATTGTAAAGTGTGCTGGAGGTATCAGAAGTGCGAATGCTGACGTGAGTAACGATAAAGCGGGTGAAAAACCCGCTCGCCGGAAGATCAAGGTTTCCTGTCCAACGCTAATCGGGACAGGGTTAGTCGGTACCTAAGGCGAGGCCGAAAGGCGTAGTCGATGGAAAACAGGTTAATATTCCTGTACCGCTATATACTGCGATGGGGGGACGGAGAAGGCTAGGTGATCAGGGCGATGGTTGTCCCTGTACAAGCTTGTAGGGAGATCTCTTAGGTAAATCCGGGAGATCATTATCCTGAGGAGTGATGTCGAGCTCAATTGCGAGCGAAGTCATTAATGCCATGCTTCCAAGAAAAGCCTCTAAGCTTCAGGTATATAGAGACCGTACTCTAAACCGACACAGGTGATCAGGTAGAGAATACCAAGGCGCTTGAGAGAACTATGGTGAAGGAACTAGGCAAAATGGTGCCGTAACTTCGGGAGAAGGCACGCCGATTTTAGTGATGGGATTTACTCCCTAAGCTGAGGTTGGCCGCAGAGACCAGGCCCCTGCGACTGTTTATCTAAAACACAGCACTCTGCAAACTCGTAAGAGGAAGTATAGGGTGTGACGCCTGCCCGGTGCCGGAAGGTTAATTGATGGGGTTAGCTTCGGCGAAGCTCTTGATCGAAGCCCCGGTAAACGGCGGCCGTAACTATAACGGTCCTAAGGTAGCGAAATTCCTTGTCGGGTAAGTTCCGACCTGCACGAATGGCGTAACGACGGGGGCGCTGTCTCCACCATAGACTCAGTGAAATCGAAATCGCGGTGAAGATGCCGTGTTCCCGCGGCTAGACGGAAAGACCCCGTGAACCTTTACTATAGCTTGGCACTGAACTTTGAATCTATCTGTGTAGGATAGGTGGGAGGCTTTGAAGCGTTATCGCTAGATAGCGTGGAGCCACCCTTGAAATACCACCCTGGTATATTTGAGGTTCTAACTCTGACCCATTATCTGGGTCGAGGACAGTGTCTGGTGGGTAGTTTGACTGGGGCGGTCTCCTCCCAAAGAGTAACGGAGGAGCGCGAAGGTACACTCAGCATGGTCGGAAATCATGCTATGAGCGCAAAGGTAGAAGTGTGCTTGACTGCGAGACTGACACGTCGAGCAGGTACGAAAGTAGGTCTTAGTGATCCGGTGGTTCTGTATGGAAGGGCCATCGCTCAACGGATAAAAGGTACTCCGGGGATAACAGGCTGATACCGCCCAAGAGTTCATATCGACGGCGGTGTTTGGCACCTCGATGTCGGCTCATCACATCCTGGGGCTGGAGCTGGTCCCAAGGGTATGGCTGTTCGCCATTTAAAGTGGTACGCGAGCTGGGTTCAGAACGTCGTGAGACAGTTCGGTCCCTATCTGCCGTGGGCGTTGGAAAATTGAGGAAAGCTGCTCCTAGTACGAGAGGACCGGAGTGGACGAACCCCTGGTGTTTGGGTTGTCATGCCAATGGCATTGCCCAGTAGCTACGTTCGGACGGGATAACCGCTGAAAGCATCTAAGCGGGAAGCCTCTTCCAAGATTAGTTTTCCCTGGGGGTTTAACCCCCCTGAAGGGCCGTTCAAGACTAGGACGTTGATAGGTTGGGTGTGGAAGCGCTGCGAGGCGTTGAGCTAACCAATACTAATTGCCCGTGAGGCTTGACCATATAACGCAAGCGAGACGACGGACAGATTGTTCGAGATACACGCGAGCCGAGAAAAAATTGTATTCAATAATTACCGACCTAATTTGATATTTTAGTGAAAACTAAGTGTCATACCAGTTTGCCTGGTGACCATAGAGAACTAGAACCACCTGATCCCATACCGAACTCAGTAGTGAAATGGTTCATCGCCGATGGTAGTGTGGGGTCTCCCCATGTGAGAGTAGGTCATTGCCAGGCTTCTAAATAAAACACCCCAGTTGCGTAAGCGGCTGGGGTTTTTTTATGCTGTATATTTACAGCTGTTATGTGGCAGAAAAGCACAGTTCGCATTGGAACTGGTGCATAATGCAATCGATCTAAATGCCTGAAGTAGCCGAGTTGTTAAATGGAATATCTAATATATCTAATTCTAGGGGCGGTTGCTGGTTTGGTTAGTGGACTGTTTGGCTTAGGCGGCGGCGCGGTCATTGTACCTATTCTCCTGGTGTCTTTTACTGTCCAGGGCTTTTCATCAGATATCGCAACTCATATGGCTATTGCCACTTCCCTGGCGACCATTGTAATAACGTCGATGAGCTCAATGTATACCCATTACCAGAAAGCGGCGGTTCGCTGGGAGTTGATCAAAATGATCATCCCTGGGATTCTAATGGGATCATTGCTCGGGACCTTAATTTTTTCATCAATAGATTCGGTATTTTTACAGCTGTTGTTCGCCTTCTTTTTAATGGCGGTAGGATTATATATATTGTTTTATCCACCCATTGCCTCCAACTCATCTACTACCAACGCTGTACCTTTGAATCTAGGTGGTATAGCCATTGGCGGGTTGTCATCGTTATTAGGCATTGGCGGCGGAATAATGATCACGCCATTCCTGGCTTCTTTCGGCGTTACCATTCATCGGGCTATAGGCACCGCAGCGGTTGGCGGCTTTGCTATAGCCCTGCCAGCTACGCTGGTTTATAGCTCTACAGATGTGAGTGGTTATAATTTCCCAGTCAGCTCCATAGGCTATATATTTCTACCTGCATGGCTAGGCATTGTAATTACTAGTGTACCGTTTGCTAGACTCGGGGCCTTGATCGCGCATAGGACTAATGAAAACCATTTAAAGAAATACTTTGGTATTCTCCTTCTTTTTATCTCTGCTGGATTTTTATGGGCTAATCTAGGAGGATAAACTGAATTGTTAGATCATCTAGGTGTTGGTTATGTCTGATTTGCAGGGCAAGATTTTAAAAATTCTCCAGAACCCGGGGTTCCATTCAGGGGAAAGTCTGGGCCGGCAGCTTAATGTTAGTCGAACAGCCATTTGGAAGCAGTTGCAAGCATTAGAGACCCTGGGCCTAGAGCTTGAATCGGTAAAAGGTGTTGGTTATCGTCTTCCAGATTCTTTTGAGTTGTTGAGCAAAGCTAAAATTCTACATCATATTGCCGAGTCTCATGGGGACCCCCCTTGTGAGCTAGAAATATTCCAAAGCATTGATTCTACTAATAGATACGCTCGTGAAAGAGCTGAGACTGAAGCTATTTCAGGTGCGGTGGTGCTTGCAGAGAATCAGACAGCAGGAAGGGGGCGGCGCGGAAAAACCTGGGTGAGCCCTTTCGCGGCCAATCTTTATATGTCCATCGTCTGGGATTTTGATCAGGGCGCTGAATCGCTCCAGGGATTAAGCCTCGCTGTTGGCGTTGGTGTGCGTCGAACGCTCGTTGAGCTAGGATTGCAGGATGTGCAGTTAAAGTGGCCTAATGACATCTATATCGGAGGTAAAAAACTCGGTGGAATACTGTTGGAAATGATCGGAGATCCCAATGGCCGCTGCACGGTCATTATTGGAATTGGGTTAAATGTTAGGATGCCGTCTCTCGCCGCGCAAGAAATTGATCAAGCGTGGACCGACCTTCAGGCTCAGTCACCTTCGCCGATATCACGCAATACACTCACGGCAAAGTTAGTGGTTACATTATTTGTATTACTCAAAGACTTTCAGCGCGTTGGCTTTAAAGCTTATCGCGACGAGTGGGAGGAGGCTGATCTCCTAAAGAATCTTCCAGGAACGGTCAGGACCGTAAAAGAGGGCATATCAGGCATAGTTTTAGGTGTGGACGATAGTGGAGCACTTCGCTTAGCTCTTCCCGATGGAGAAGTGCAGCGATTTATTGGCGGCGAATTGAGTTTGGGGCCAAGCCTATGATCCTTGATATAGATATCGGGAACAGTTATGCAAAGTGGCGGCTAACTGATGGTGCTGTGGTCTACCAAAGTGGATCGCAGGCGACCCAATCAATCAGTGATGGGCTGGAATTACCGTCGGGGGTCTCAATTTCACGCGTTCGCCTGTCATCAGTGGCAAGCGATTCGCTTCAAGGTGATTTAGTGGCCCAGATGAAGAGTCAGTTCAATGCTGAAGTCACAGCGGCTAAGGTATCCTCAAGTACCGCTGGAGTAATCTGTGGCTACGACGATCCGTCGAGCCTCGGCATTGATCGCTGGCTCGCTATGGTGGCTTCGTACAGCCGCTATCAGGCTTCAGTTTTAGTTGTCGATGCCGGTAGCGCAATGACGTTGGATTTGGTGTCAGCAGAGGGTCGCCATATTGGCGGTTATATATTGCCGGGTCTCACACTTATGCGCGACGCGTTGTGGGGAGGTACTGATCGAGTTAAGGTTGATGCAGATGCAACCAGTTGTGGCATTGATCCGGCGCAGGACACTGCAGCAGCAGTTAATCAAGGCAGTTTATTGGCCTCAATTGCAGTCATTGAAAAGTTGCTTGTCCAATATCAAAGCAATCTCGTGGTGACCGGAGGTGACGCTAAGCAATTACTTCCTTATCTCAAGGGAAAAGTTGATTATCAGCCAAATTTGGTGATTGATGGATTGGCTTTGGGGGTTGTTTCTACAACCAAGCTCTGACTTTAGGGGGAATTTACCTTCATCGCGGTATTATCGAAGCAAATTATTTAAATATTACTCATTTTTTCACCTACGCCTCCGCAGATCTTTAGAGATCAGGGCGATCGCTATAACGTATTGATTTTTATTAATAAATTGACAAATTTGGTTTTCGAACTCTCCGTAAATTGACTATCTTTAGTCCGCTTCTGGGCAGCAAATTATTCAAACTAGAAAAAACACTAAAAGAAGCGCCAGTTAAGGTTGCTAAAGCGGTCGAGTTTAACTAAAATCGCGCTCCGTTATTGAGATGCTGGCGTAGCTCAGTTGGTAGAGCAGCTGACTTGTAATCAGCCGGTCGGGGGTTCGACTCCTCTCGCCAGCTCCATTTTTCTCAGGAAAGTCTTTTAGTAGTTGACATTAGGGGGCTAGACTAAGAAAATAAGCGGCCATTTTTTGGGGGGGATTCCTGAGCGGCCAAAGGGATCAGACTGTAACTCTGACGCGAAAGCTTCGGTGGTTCGAATCCACCTCCCCCCACCAAAAAGCTTATTAAGACAGGCTATTTGTGGCAAAAGGCAACGGCTCTGGGTTCTGTGGGTCTATTTTTAGAGTTGTGACGCGGGCGTTGTGTAATGGTAAGACCTCAGCCTTCCAAGCTGATGATGCGGGTTCGATTCCCGCCGCCCGCTCCATGCTAGGGAAAGGTTTTGCTCATATAGCTCAGTCGGTAGAGCACTTCCTTGGTAAGGAAGAGGTCACCGGTTCAAATCCGGTTATGAGCTCCATGTTTTTGCGCGGACATTTTTAGGCTGTTCGGGCGGTGGTAAGGTTGAAGTAAGCAGTTAGAGTTGTATGGGTGAAGTATTTAAAGTTTAAGGTTACCGTTTGATGGCTAGTTAAACGGCTTGAAGCTAATTTAGGAGACACTGAGATGGCTAAAGAAAAGTTTGAAAGAAATAAGCCGCACGTAAACGTCGGCACAATTGGTCACGTTGATCACGGTAAGACGACATTGACAGCTGCGATGACTCGCGTATGTGCGGAAA
>Ga0302117_10000023_pt1 | contig 45950 bp, 39 predicted proteins | sample AG5_322_MG_FD_203112 | JGI IMG/M metagenome (GOLD analysis project Ga0302117, IMG submission 203112) | Marine microbial communities from Western Arctic Ocean, Canada - AG5_32.2 | ecosystem: Environmental > Aquatic > Marine > Oceanic | place: Canada: Western Arctic Ocean | collected 2017-10-01 | reverse complement strand
GGATGCCCGCCTAACTACAACTCTGTTGTTGTTTTTAATCTTTTTGGGCTATTTCCTGCTCCGGATGTCTGTTAATGACAGAGACAAAGAAGCACGACTTGCTTCAGTTTTGGGAATCATTGGTTGCCTGGATATCCCCATTATTCACAAATCAGTTCAATGGTGGCGCACTTTACATCAGCCTTCAACACTGTTTAAAGTTGAATCCGGAGCAGCAAAACCGTCAATGCCTCCGGAGTTACTTTATCCACTCATTGCTTCAGTAGTAGTAATGCTGATTTTCTATTTATATTTGCTGCTCCTGCGCTTGCAAACAGAAAAACGCCGGGAAACTCTCAATGAACTCCTTGCAGAAATACAGAATTAAATGCTAATTGGTTTAGAATATGTAGTTGCAGCATACGTAATTTGGGTTGGAACATTTGCAATTTATATTTTTTTGACAAAGCGGAGTATGAAAAATGCTGACCAAACAGCAACTTTACTGGAACAAAGAGTTTCAGAATCACTAAAAAAATCTATTCCTACGGAAAATAATGAAAACTCGAACTAAATTTGTTATTGGAGGGGCAGTTATTTTTGCAGTGATTGCAGCCTTATCAGTTCAGGAGTTGCAAGAAATGACGGTATTCTTTTATACTCCGGCAGAAGTTCTGGCCAGTCCGGATGAGTTTGAAAATAAAACAATCCGTATCGGTGCGCTTGTACAAAAAGACAGTGTTGAATGGGATGCACAAGCAATAGAGCTTTCATTTAAGATAACTGAAGACAGCAAAATTTTTATCCCAGTTTTCTATGCTGGAGTTAAACCAGATTTGTTTCGTGAAGGACAGGGTGTTGTTGTGGAGGGTAAAATGAAAGGGGAGCTCTTTGTTGCAGGACAATTGCTGGTCAAACACAGTGAGGAATATACAGTTGAAACGGATAATAAAAAATCCAAAGAAGATTACTACAGATCGATTCAGGCGCAATAAAGCTGGTAATTTTGGAATTTGAGACAGAATTCAAGTACTTCTGAACTCCGATTCCTGAAAACTCTCTACCTGGACCTCCCTAAAAAATGCAATCTCGTCTAAAAAATTTACTGAAAAACTACAAAGAGCTGATAGCTACAGACTCAAATATCCGTAACAGGATGCTGGCAGTAGTCGTTTTGTTGTTTTTGTTGATTGTACTGGTAATGTTCAGTATGCAGCAGGGTTTTTCAGTTTTGGAGCAATCAGGTTCACAACTGATGGTTTTTGTGGCAATCAACGTTAATATTGTCCTGCTCGCAATAGTTTTCTATCTGATTGCCCGTAACCTCCTCAAGCTTTCTTATGAACGTCGTCGTCACGTTTTAGGTGTCAATCTTAAAACGAAACTCATTACTTCTTTTATCATTCTCTCTTTACCGGCAATGGGCTTTCACTTGTTTGCAAGTTTCTTCATTGCCACAAACTTGGGAACCTGGCTCGAGGGTCAGCAGGAATCCATGGTCCACAGTGCACAAAATATTTCTGAAGCCTATCATAACAATCTCCGCAAAACCATGGAACTCCAAAATTTGATCTGGGAGGATCATCTGGGAAAAAACGAGGGAGAATTAAGTCAGCTGAAGCCGCCAAACAATATTGATGCGGATGTGACACTTTACTCTGAAAATCAGGAGTTGCTGAAGCAATGGATGCAGAGCGAAATTTCACAAGCTTATTGGTCAACACCTTCGCTAAACAACTGGTATCAGTTAAAAAACAAAGACCAAACCTGGTTCACTGAAGAGTTGGAAGACCGATTCATTTATCGTCACATCAGGCCGGTTTCCATTGGAAACAGAAAGTTGTATTTAGAAGTTTTCTTTCCAGCCACTCCTTATGCTTCCGGTGCAATCAACGATATTATAGCTCAAGATCAGAACACACGATTTTTGACTGAATCAGAGGACTTGGTACGCGGTTACTATTTGATCATTTTCCTCCTTATGACCCTGTTTATTATTTTTGTTGCCACCTGGCTCGCCTTCTATCTGGCGCGCGGATTCGTTCAGCCAATCGAAGATCTGGCACTTGCCACACAGCGTGTTTCTGAAGGTGAATTGGGTTATCAAGTAGAACTCCGTGGAACTTTAGATAAAGACTTTGCCCTGCTGATGCAGTCTTTTAATTCAATGAGTCGTGATTTGCTTGAACATCAGGTTGCACTCGATAAAACAACCAACCATCTCCAGGAAAGTCACCGCACACTGGAAAGTCAAATTCGCTTTGTAGAGCTTGTTTTGGAAAACATCACAACTGGCGTAATGTCATTGGATATGAACGGACACATTGAAATATTGAATCATTCCGCAAAACAAATGCTTCAACTGAAAACTGGCAGTGAGGGGAGCAAACACTACCGGGAAGTTCTGGAAAAAGAATCTCTGATAAAGTTTGAGGAAATGGTAAAACAAATTGAGAACACAAAAGAACGTTCCATTTCTCGTAACCTGGTAGTCCACAAAAAAGAGGGGCCCGTTCAAGTTTCTGCAACTCTGCTTCTTCTTCGAAACAATGAAGGTCTTTCTGCCGGCATGGTTTGCGTTTACAACAATATCACTGAAATTCAGCGGCTGCAGCGTGCTCGAGCATGGCGGGAAGTAGCAAGACGGATTGCACATGAAATAAAAAATCCACTTACTCCAATTCAGCTTTCAGCAGAGCGTATCCACAGGAAATATGCAGGAGAAGTTTCGGATGATGTAGCCCTTCAACAATCAACTCAGACTATTATCAATGAAGTTCAACACCTCAAGCGGATGGTTAGTGAGTTTTCAAATTTTGCTAAAATTCCTGAATCAAATCCCCAAATGAGTAATCTAAATAAGATTATCAATGAAGCACTCCAGCTTTATCATGAAAACATGCCTGCCAGAATTTCACTGACCACAGAGTTGAGTGACACACTACCGCAACTTCCACTTGACGGAGAACAAATTAGGCGTGTAGTCATAAATTTAGTGGACAATGCAATCAGTTCAATTGAAAAAAAAGGGGCACTTTCACGAATTTTCCGTCAGGGCCAAATTATTGTCCGTACCCGCCATGTACCGGATTTAAACATCATCAGCATGGATGTAGAGGATAACGGAACCGGTATTGCTCCAGAAATATCAGACGATCTTTTTGAACCATACACGACGACAAAAGAACAGGGAACCGGTCTTGGTTTGACTATTGTCAGTCAAACTATTTCCGATCACAACGGCTTTACCCGCTTCCGGAATCTTGATACCGGAGGTGTCTGTTTTACGATTGAACTTCCTGTCACCTGAACTGCAGATCTGCAATGAAGATTTATCAACAAATTCTCCAAATTCAGACCAGTGGAAAAGGTCTTCAGGAAATCACTCGCAAGGTACAGCAAGTGATTAGTGAGTCTGAAATAACTTCTGGACTCTGTAATATTTTCGTCCGTCACACTTCAGCCAGTCTTTTAATTCAAGAAAACGCAGATCCGGATGTCATACAAGATATGGAATATTTTTTCGGAAAGCTGGTTCCGGAAAACGATTTAGGTTATACTCACACTACGGAGGGTCCGGATGATATGCCTTCGCATATCCGAAGTGCATTGACAAAGACTTCTGAGCAAATACCGATTGCCAGTGCTAAGATGCTTTTAGGAACTTGGCAGGGGATTTTCCTCTGGGAACACCGTTCACGTGCACATTCCAGAAATATTGTCGTCCATATTTGCGGAGATTGATTTATTCATTTGGCTTGAGAAAACTTTCATGCTGTTTTAAAGTTCAAACTTTTTTAACTGAAAAGTAATTCCAATAAACAAAACACTTAAATTTATGCAAACTAAATTTATTTTTATTACCGGAGGAGTAGTTTCCGGACTGGGGAAAGGTATTGCCGCAGCTTCTATCGGTGCACTGATGGAAGCAAGGGGATTGACAGTCAGCTTGATGAAATTGGATCCTTACATAAATGTCGATGCCGGCACAATGAATCCTTTTCAGCATGGAGAGGTTTTTGTCACGGTGGATGGTGCAGAAACAGACTTGGATCTTGGACATTACGAACGCTACACAAATGCTGTATTGAACCGCAGGCACAACCGTACAACTGGTCAAATTTATGATGCAGTTATTCGTAAAGAAAGAGCTGGGGAATATTTGGGTGCAACTGTTCAGGTGATTCCACATGTGATTGATGAAATAAAAGACACGATTTCTGAAGCCGCCAGGTTGTCCGATAATAACCCTAAAACTGCGGCTGCCTCAAACGCAGATATTTGTATTGTTGAAATCGGTGGAACAGTTGGAGATATTGAGTCCCTGCCATTCCTCGAGGCAATTCGTCAATACCGGCATGATCACGGAAGAGAAAACACTTTGTTTGTTCACCTTACCTTAATTGTGCAGACATCTGAAATGAAAACAAAGCCTACTCAACACAGTGTAGGTAAGCTTAGGGAAATCGGAATTCAACCTGATATTCTCATCTGCCGAACTTCGGAAATGCTGACTGATAAAGTTCGTAGCAAGATTTCTCTATTCACCAATGTTCCTGAAAATTCTGTTATAAATGGACTTGACGTAGATTTGGTCTATGAAGTACCTTTGCTGTTTCATCAGGAGGAATTGGACAATACAATCATGACCTATCTGCAAATATGGACCGGTAGTCCTAAACTACAGCCATGGGTCGATTTAATTGATAGTTATAAAAATCACCATGATGAGGTGGATATTGCTTTTATCGGAAAATATGTTTCGCATCGGGATTCCTATGAAAGCCTCAACGAAGCTTTACTGCATGGCGGCATTGCAAACCGGCTTAAAGTAAATCTGCACTATGTTGATTCTGAATTATTGACAGAGAAAAACGTGTTGAGTCAATTGAAAAAAATGGATGGTGTTTTGGTTGCGCCGGGATTCGGAGAGCGTGGAACTGAGGGAAAAATTGCTGCTATCAAAATTGCACGGACAAAGAATATTCCATTTTTTGGAATTTGTCTTGGAATGCAGATGGCAATTGTGGAATTTGCTAGAAATGTTGTAGGAATTGAAGGGGCAAATTCCGGGGAGTCACGTCCGGATCATCCAGAAAACGTGATTGATTTAATGCCTGAACAAGAGGGACAAGAGGAGACAGGTGGTACAATGCGTCTGGGCAGCCAAACCACAATTCTGGAAAAAGGAACCAGGATAGAAAAAATTTATAACAAAACAACTATTTCAGAGCGCCACAGGCACCGCTATGAAGTGATGAATTACTTTGTTCCCAGATTTGAAGAGGCAGGACTGACTGTTTCAGGGCGTCACCCGGAACGCAATTTGGTAGAAACGATTGAACTTGCAGGACATCCCTGGTTTATCGGCTGTCAATACCACCCAGAACTGCAGTCAAAACCACTTAAGCCGCATCCTTTGTTTACTTCTTTCATTGAGGCGTCCTATCTTAACCGGCAGTCATGTTCAGATCATCAAGCAACCTCAAAAAAGATAGCCGACACGTCAAATGCTTAAGCGTAAAATAAAATATATATTTTCTGTCTTCTTGTTGTTTTTCAGTATTGCTACAACTGAACCTGCATGGAACTATAGACAAGCAAGCCTTGCGGCACCTGTAAGTGGTTTCGAAATCACCCAAAATACACTAGATCACCTGCAAAGAGAAGGCTTCTCAAAAGCACTAACTGAAATGCTTTCACCAATCCTGAACACACACTACCTTAACCTTAAGGATTTTCTTGAAGCGCTTCCGATACGGCTCACTAAAAAGGAAAGTGATCTTCTCATGCGCTATGCCTCAACTCAGCAAATAAAAATACAGGCAGATGAATTCAGCAGCGATCTTAATGAGAATGCAGCAGTTTTTCGCGGAAATGTTAAAGGTGTTATTCCAAGAGAAAACATTGAATTAACTACAGCCAAACTTCGTCTGGTTTCGGGAAAAGGAAAAAACTTTGAGAAGTTGATCGGTGAAGGTGGAGTGAGCGTTAAACAGTGGGACCGTGAGGTTCGCTCAGATTTTGCGATTTATACGCAGATTGATCTTGAAGATCAAACTTTGGACACAGATTCTTCAGAAACAAAATCGATCGAGACGCCTCAACAGACATTGAAGTTGCAGGGGAATGTGATCATGAAAGCCAGTCAAGGTAGTGTAATCAGTAACACTGTTTTTGTTAATATTCTGCTTCAGCATGCAACCCTGGAAGGAAAGGATGCCAGCAAAGAAGGACGAATTAAGGTTGAGGCCAATCTCAGTGAATTGGAAACAAACCGCAACGAACAAAGCTCAAATATCAAGACTCAGGAAGAAGAAACAGAAAATCAAGAAAATACGGAACAGAAGAAAGTGTTGTTATTAGCTTCCCGTGGGGTTTTGGATAATATCAAACATCTGGCTATGTTTGAGGGTGATGTGGAAATGGAGCGTACTCCGGATAATCTCTATATTCATGCAGGAAAAATAACTCTACGGCTTAATGAGTTACAGGAATTACAGTCCATTCGTGCTGAACAGGGAGTATGTTTTGAACAACCTGGTCGTGTCGCCAAAGCTGATAAAGCCAACTTTGATGAGATTAAGAAAACCATTTTACTTGAAGGTAGTGCGGAAGTTCAGTCCGGTAAATATCACCTCCAGGGGAACACGATCAATTTATACCTTGATGTAAACAAAGGAATTGCTCAGGGTGACAACAAGGCACCTATACAAATGACAATACTTGGAGAACAAGCTCCTGCCATCTTTGCCTGTAGATGAAAGTCGGTACATCCGCGTTAACTCAGCAGCAAGCAGCTAAAACAAATAAGCGACCCCAACTGGCCTTGGATGCTGCTTTTAAACAAACCGGATCTGGCATTCAAATCTATGTAGAACGCCCTGGTCATGGAGATAAAGCAAAAGACGGCAGCCATATCAAAGTCCACTATGAAGGCTGGCTGGCTGAGGATTATAAAATGTTTGACAGCAGCCGGGCTAAGCGCCGTCCTTTTGAATTTGATCTGGGGAAAGGTAGTGTAATCTCAGGTTGGGACGAAGCTCTCAAAGGAGTGAGAGAGGGAACAAAGCTCCAAATAAAAATACCAGCCAAACTGGCCTACGGTCAGCAAGGTGTTTCCTCTATGGGTATCCCGCCAGATGCAGACTTGATATTCAAGGTTGAAGTCCTGAAAGTTACTTAACACACAGCAATTACTTTTTAACAAAGCTGTCATCTCATGCCAAAAAAAATTACACATAGGCGAACGTAGATTTTCAAGATTAAATGATTTCCAGTCTTTTAAATCTGTGTCCCCTCAAAATAGTTTGTAGAATAAATTAAAATTACCGGGATAAAAAACCGCAAAATATTCTCTACATCCAATCCAAAATACGCCAACCGTTTTCCTGAACTGTTTTTCTCAAAATCGGATCAGTATTGACAGCGAAAGGATTCCCAGCCAATTTCAACATCGGAACATTCTAAGAGTCGGAATAGAAAGTTGAGCCGTCTAAGGTTTTGTCGTTTTGTTGATCATCAGCATCAACAATTTCGGCTTCATGGATGAATACACCCATAGAAAATCACTGTCACCGCTAATTAAAGTTTTGTCCAGCTCAAAGATTACTACGGACATGATTTTTATTCTGAAAAAGGGTTATAATTGGATTTATTTGCAAGTTGGGTTATGGCTACGCCAAACCCGACCTGCATTTTACACGTGTTGAGTATAAAGTTGCGTTAGCGTTTACGCCAATCTTGGGTGCGGCGTTTGAGATAACGGGAAAGCAGTGCGTGGAGCATCCGGAAGGCTGCAGAAGTATAAACAATCATCAAGGCCATGGCAGCAGCGGGTGCAATGTCTCCTGCATCATCCATGTTCAGCACGGCGATTGAGGCCAGCATTGTTTCCGGAGAATAGAGGAAAACCACAGCAGCAACAGTGGTCATCGCATTCAAAAAAAGATAGCTCGCCACATCCAGCAAAGCCGGTAGACAAACCGGAAGAGTCACTTTCCCAAAGGTCCTCCAGACAGGGGTTTTCAGGGAAAGTGAAACGGTTTCAAATTCCGGATCAAGCTGCTTAAGTGCAGTGAGAGAGGTAAGATGGCTGACGGTGTAAAAGTGAACAATTGTGCTGATCACAAGAATCCCCATGGTTCCGTAAAGGAAACCGAGTGGATTGTCCGGATGATTAAAAAAGAAAATGTAGGCAATCCCCAAAACCAATCCGGGAATGGCGAGCGGCATCATGGCGATCAAATGTAAAATGGTACGCAGCCATGAAACCCCTCTTGCTTTTTCAACCAGGTAGCTGCCGAAGAATATCAGCCCGGAACCAAACACGGCACAGTAAATAGCCATCCGGATTGAATTGAAATAGGCTTCCCAACCACCGCCATCCATCAAATCGAAGTCGTAATTATTGAGTGAAAGCGTGAGATTGTATGGCCAGAATGTGACGAAAGAAGCGTAGGCAGCCATTCCCAGCATTGCCAGGAAAATGAATGCTATTGTTGTACAAAATCCAAACAGGAGCCAGTCGCGCAAGGGTTCAGATTTTGGTTGAAAAGGTACTGCGCGTGCGGAAAGTATGGCGACTTGTTTGCTCTGTACCCAGCGGTCGGCGATAAAAGCGGCTACTGCGGGCAGGAGCAAAACCAGCGAAACTACAGCCCCCATCTCAAAGTTTTGCTGACCGACGACTTGTTTGTACACGTCAGTCGCCAGTACATTAAAATTTCCACCGATGACTTTCGGTACGCCAAAATCTGTGATGACGAGTGTAAAAACAATGAAGCCCGTGCTGAGAATTCCGTACTTCGCTCCCGGTAGCGTAACGGTCCAAAATATGCGCCACTTAGGAGTTCGTAAGGCTTCAGCTGCTTCGTACAGTCTGGCATCTGCCGTAGAAAGTGCTGTAATTAAAATCATCAGCGCATGAGGGAATACCCAGAAACACGAAGCCATAATGACACCGATGGGGCCGTATATCGAAGCACCGAACAACCACGATTTAAGTACGCCTTGAGTTCCAAACCAGTAAATCAATGAAATGGCCGCGAGCAGCGAAGGTGCAAGAATTGGTATCAGCGCTACTCCCCGAAAAAACAGGCGAAACGGCATTTGGGTTCTGGTCAACGCGTAGGCATAAATGAAGGCCAGCACCAACACAATTATCGCCGAAAAAAAAGCAACGCTTAAACTGTTTGTGATAGAAGTTAAAAGCGATGGAGTTTGTAAATATTCTTGAAAGTTCTGTAACCCGACAAAATTACCGTCCATGTCTTCCAGACTTTTGGAGAGCAGGGAATAAAGCGGTAAAACTACTAAAATTGCCAGCAAACTGATTACGACCACGAGTCCGGTCCGCAAAACATAGTCATCCCGACTGAGCTTGATACGAACGCTGGAGGCTCCCCTGGCAGGAACAATAGAGGCGGGAATAGAATCTGTGGTACTCATAAGCTTTCAGGGAAAACCTTGAGACTCCGTGCAGGAAATACGGCGGTGAGTGTGGTTTCAGGAGTAACATTCAGTTCATGGACTTGCTGCGTGGAAAGATCTGTCATCAATTCACCAAAGCCGTCCGGGCCTGACAAAATCAGTCTGCAGAAAGAACCGAGAAATTCGACGGATTCAACTTTAACCGAAAATGAATTCGCTGCATTTTTATCTTTCGCACTGCATAAAATATCTTCGGGTCGTACCGTCACCCGAACTTTACTACCCTCCGCAATGTTTGCGGTTTCACAATCAAGTGTTTTTCCCCCAATAAGCACCTTCCCGGAGTTTGTTACTTTTCCCTGCAAAAAATTCATCACGCCGATAAAATCTGCGACAAAAGGTGAAGCAGGTGCACTGTAAATTTCCTCTGGTGTTCCAACCTGTTCGATTCGACCTTCATTCATCACGACTATTCGGTCTGCCATCGAAAGGGCTTCTTCCTGATCGTGTGTGACCAGAATTGTGGTCACGCCGAGTCGTTCGTGCAAAGAACGAATTTCATGGCGTAATGTGGCGCGGACACGGGCATCAAGTGCACTCAGAGGCTCGTCGAGCAGCAACAATCCTGGTGAAGTAGCCAGTGCACGGGCAAGTGCGACACGCTGCTGTTGTCCTCCTGAAAGCTGTGCAGGATATTTTCCGGTTTGTTCCGGCATACCAACAAGTTCCAATAAATCATTAACTTGTTTCCGGATTTCCAGTTTGGGAATTTTTTGATTTTCCAGACCATATGCAACATTCTGGAAAACCGTCAGGTTCGGAAAAAGCGCATAGGATTGGAAAACGATACCGAAATCCCGTTGAGATGGAGGTAGGTTGGATATGTCCTTTCCGGCTTGTGTAATGCTTCCGGAAGATTGCGGATCAAGTCCGGCGATGGCTCTCAAAAGCGTGGTTTTTCCACATCCGGATGGTCCAAGAAAACAGATGAATTCGCCGTCGTTAATTTCCAGTGAAAGTTCCTGAACTGCGACAAACTCGCCAAAATGTTTAGTTAGATTATCTATGCGAAGAAAATTTTGTTTTGATTCAGCCATGGTAAGGTTTAGAAGATCCGGGCCGAAAGAAAATCCGACCCGGGAAAAAGGAAATTTGAAACCAGAATTACTTAGCTTCAGACTTTCCGTCGTAACGTTTTTGCCACTGAGCGAGAATTCGCTTGCGGTTCACCGCTGCAAATTCAAAGTCATTGTCAATCATGGCCTCAAGTATTCCTGCAGGGAAATGCTTGACCGGCTTGGCAACTCCGGGATAGGCTACAACTGCATAGCCTTTATTGTAAAGCACATTTGCTTTTTTCGTGATCGACCAATCTGCCAGAGTTTGTGCGGCAGCAAGTTTTTTGGTCCCTTTCACGATTGCAGTTGCTTCCATGTCCCAGCCAACTCCTTCTTTTGGTAAAACGATTTCCAGAGGGGCACCGGCGGCTTTGGATTTTGCACCACGAAATGCAAAGGAAATTCCAATCGGAGTTTCACCTCTAGCTGCCTGTTTGCAGGGCTTTGAGCCGGAATGGGTGTACCATGCGATGTTTTTATGCAGGTTGTCCATGAACTGCCATCCACCGCGCTCTCCGTATATTTGAAGCCAGGAGGAAACATCAAGAAATCCAGTACCGGATGAATTTGGATTTGGCATGACAAGATGTCCTTTATAGACAGGATCGGTGAGATCCATCCATGAGGTTGGAGTGGGTAAATTGTTCTTTTTTGCTTCTACCGTGTTTACACAAACAGCGGCAATCCACGCATCCATTCCGGTCCAGCTTGGTGGATTAGCCGAATCACGAAACTTCGAATCAAGCTTACCCAAACCTTTAGGCGCGTAAGGTTGCAGCATTCCTTCTGATTGGAGTAACATCAAACTGGTTGCGGCCAGGCCCCAAATAATATCGGCTCTAGGGTTGTTCTTTTCCGCAAGCAGTTTTGCAGTGACAATCCCGGTGGAATCGCGCACCCAACGGATATCGATATCCGGATGATCTTTGTTGAACTCAGACTTATAGCGTTTGAGGTCTTCTGCTTCCACTGCTGTATAAACAGTTAGAGTCTCTGCACTTACCGGAATGGCAAGCATCAGGCCCAAAGCTACTCCGAGAACACCCCGGCTAAGTTGGGTCATTGTATTAACGAGATTTTTCATTGGTCTCTCTAATAATGGGTTAAAAAACCAGATGCCGTTTTCCTCAGAAAACAGAATTCGACAACTGTTGATATCTCGGAATCTTTTATTTTCTTATCCGAGTGAAATCCTGTCGACAAGAATCACTACGAGTGATCTACGTCTCAACAAGGCTGAAAATACAAACACATGTATTCACCTAAAGACACTATAGCATGTGTGTAAAGTCTCCGCCAGACAAAATAAAAAAGCAGTGCTAGAAGCTGAGGTGAACATTATCAGTGCCTATCAATAATGGACTGCAAAGTTTGACTCCTTATTCTACCACACACTAATCACAAACTGAGTCCCCCCGATATTTTTGCACTTGGTATATCTCTTTAATATGTTGATGAAACAACTGCATTTCTTTTTCTTTTCGTTGTTCATCCCAACCGCATAGTTCTGCCATCACAGTTGCCACTTCAGGAACTGCAGATTTGCCTTGATCAATGTCCCAGCCAATTCCTGTCCTGCGCAGTAAAATATCAGCAAGATAAACAGGTTGTTCTTCAATAATTATTTTCTTTAAAATTTCATCTGAAATGTTCATCTCAACTGATGCCGATCGGCTATTGCGAAGGAGTTTTGTCACTTCGCTTGATCCGGATGAAGGGTGCTGTTTTGCTAATGTTGGAACACATCGTTTTGATACTTCTTTTAAAATCTTTTTTGCAATATGACGATAATTCCAAATAGGACCACCAGTGAGTATCAAAACATTTGGAATTCCATCTAATTCTAAATCATGTACAACTACCTCACGAGTACCTTGAGGATCACTTTCGTCAAAAGTAACTGGTTGAATACCTGCATACGAATACAGAATATCCGTTCGCTTAAGATTTAGCTGTGGAAATGCATAATTGACCTCTCCAAGTAACCACTCAGTCTCATCTTTTGTGGCCTTTACTTCATCAAGCTCACCATCATATGGGGTTCTGTTAAGTCCGATATAGTGCATTTCATGCCAAGGCAATAAGTACATTGGTTCGTTTGCTCGGTTGATGATCATTATTCCACACTCAGAAAATTCTTCAGGAAGTTTGACTACTATGTGTGCGCCTTTCAATCCGATCACTTTGTCAGGAATGCTGGGTTTCATCGTTTGGTTAACACAATTCCCCCAAGGTCCTGTGACATTCAGAATCAATTTGGTTTTTACATCTACTTCTTTAGCTGTTAATACATCCTTAAGTGTTACTTTCCAACCGTCATCTAATTGTTTAGGTTGATTCATTAATGTATAATTTCTAACAGTTGCTCCCATTTTTTCAGCATCACGAATCGTATCAACAACTAACCTTTCTGCAGAAATAAATTGGTAATCTTTAAAAACAGAAACACTTTGCAGTTGCTTTGAATCTCGAAACCATTTTTGGAATGGTACTTTTTGCAAATTCTTACCTGAAAATCTTTGGTACTCCAGTGAATTATCATGTGGTCCTAACAGATTCAATAATTTAAAGGCAGAATAGATTTGCCACGAACGATAAGGTCCATCTTTATAAATAGGGAAAAAAAATCGGAAAGGTCTAACTAACTCCTTCATTGATAATGAAATATCACTTCGTGCAATCATGGCTTTTCTTGCATTTTGGCAGGCAAGAAAGAATTTACTTGGATGGAAAACAAAGTCCCAAATGGATTTTCCCGGAGCTAAATATCGTAAACCACAATGCAGAATTCGACTGGACTTACTGGTTGCCCCTCCGGCATAATCTCCCTTGTCAATAATCAAAACTCTGTATCCACCGGCAACCAGTTGTTGTGCGGCACCGGCACCATTTATTCCTGCTCCAACCACAATCACATCATATGATTTGTCAGAAAGTTCTGATAACTCACTACGATTCATTTTTAAAACTCTACTGGTATTTAAAAGAATTAATATGTTTTTATTGTCTGTTTAAAAGATTTAAAATTAAATAAACAATTAAAATAACAATCAAATTTAATGGAATAGTATAATTAATCTTCCTGTAGCAAAGTAAACAACTCCTTCCATACATCTTCAGAATTTTCCTCCTGAATATCCGGTACCGTATTGGCCAAAACTTTCAAATGTTTTCGGAGTTCCTGGACTGAACGGATTTTGAATGACAAAGTCAGATCATCATTTTCAAAATACGGGTCACTTTCCAGTGTTATTCGTGGAGATAAATTCAGTCTTTGACGTCCCTGTTCAAACCTTTGACGCAAATCACTTAATTCCGGATAGCGCCAAGTATCCAATTGCTGTTTAAGCAAACGATACCGTACAGGGGCTTGAAGGCTGGAACGTCCAATAATCTCCAAAATTTCAGGAAGTTTCAAAACTTCATTTGCAGATATTTCCCTTAAACGACTGACTTCATCCAAAACCTGAAGCAAATTGCGCCATTTCTTTCCCCCTACTTTCATTCTTTCGCTGAGTGCGGCAAGGTCCGGAAGTGCTGACTGAGAAAATTTCAGCAAAGGTAATAAATCTTCAGACCCCAACTGCAGCAAAGATTCGGGAAGAGTCATTGTTTTCAAAACATTGTGTAAATCCAATAATTGACGAACAAGTCTTGCTGAAGGTTTCAGGCCAAGTCTGGGTAAAACTTGAGCGGCAATTTCTTCTGTAGTAAAATCAGAATCCTGGAACTGTTTTAATACTCTGCAGATTTGTATTCCGGAAAAATTATCTGAAGATGTGGACAAAGTTTCCAGGCGAATATTTGTCGCCTCCCGCTCCGGCATCGATTCAGGAAGAATAAAGCACGGAATTGGTGTTTCTTGTTGTTTTTGATCGGAGGCAGTATTGTTGGACGTGAGCCAGGAAATGCGCTTGAAGCCGTCAATTATACGATATTTTTTACCCGGAACCACCTGCAGTAGTATAGGTATGAGGATTCCATTCTGCTCCAGTGATTTTATGTCATCTTCGCTTAGATTACCTGGAAACCAGTTAAAACAAGTCTCAGTGGGGTCAATCCTGCAGACAGTGACAGTTAAAAAGTCCCAGGTGGGTGTTTTTTCCATTTGAAGCAATTGTTCAGGAAGGAATTTTGCAGTTCATTTCTATGCTAATATTTTGATACTTTCAGTATCATCAAACCTTGACTCAGATTCAAGTCCGGAACAAAACAAGACAATAAGTATGCTTGATTCATCTATAATAAGTCTAATTGCACTAGGTGGTGCAGCCCTCTTTGGACTGCAGGGATCTATAAGTCTTGCTGTAAGACATCATCTTGTTAGAGAACTTCAACAGCGGTCTGCCTGCGACAGAGTTGCACATTCCAAAGAAGCAAATATTGCAAATATTCCTGTAGCTTATGGAGCAGTGATTTTTTACGGTCTTGTGCTTTTCCTGCTATTCCACGGAATGAATCAACCCGAAATACCGCTTTTCTGGCTCAATTCAGCAATGGTTTCAGCCCTGATTGTGACATGTTATTATGCCTACGTCATGTTTTTCAGATTAAATATTGTTTGTATGGGCTGCCTGCGCATCTACCTTGCAAACTTAATGATGGCCGCAGCGCTGCTGGCTTATCAATTTAACTGAATAATTTTCTCATTTTAACCGGACATTCTCTTGCAGATGAAAATTAAAAACGCAACAAATTGTTTAGCAAAACTAGAACACTGTATCGGGCTTTCAATATACCGTTTGCTGGTTCAGGCTGGACACAGAGGTCTTACTGTTGTTGAAATAGGCAGGCAGCTTGGAATTTCTCCAACTACTCTCAATCATCACTTCAGGTTCGCGGATTCTTTCAAAATAGTTTGCAAACAGATCGAATTGTTACGGATTACGGTTCTTCATGTAGATCGTTTACCTTTTAAAATCAGAACCATTAGTTTGTAGTTTTTGGAGAAATCAGTCCAGAGTAGCGAATTTCTGGAAAGAATGCTGGTAAACGGGTTGGTTATTTCTGAAATTGATGAGTTTTGCTTTTTTCCTGGAAAGCCTGATAGTATCCCCAATTCGGGCTGAAAAGGTTAAACATCAGCGGTCTCATTTTTGGACTTTGTGCAGAATTTTTGGACGGCTACTGATTTCAGCTTTGGGTACAGTTTTTAATGATAATTTGACTTCCTGCCCAGAACATGCCATAATATATTCTGAAGTAATTAATATTACTTTTATTGTTAATTCAAAAAAACTTTTGCGGACATTTCCGCGATATGTTTCTAGGCATTTCCTGACAAAAAAGACAATTCCCCGCAGTTTAGCTTTCCATCAGATTTTATCAAAGAATTTGTTTTCTCATTGCCTTTTTTATAGACTTTTAGCGGGTTCATCAGATTTTTATCCATTCAACGTATCAACAGCATGTCTTCTTATTCTACCTCTTCAGTAAACACTCAAAATTATAAACCGTTCAGTTTGCAAGAGCTTGAACAGCGGGACCGTTTTGTACATCGCCACATTGGTCCATCGGAGAACGATATTTCAGAAATGCTGAAAAGCCTTGGTATGAACTCTCTAGATGAGCTGATTAACAGGGCAGTTCCAGATTCAATCCGCATGTCTGGTGAACTTGACCTGCCTGAAAGTCGCTCCGAAACGGAAGTGCTCAATGAACTTCGCATCATGGCAAACAGGAATCTGGTTGCGAAATCAATGATTGGCATGGGCTATCACAGTACAATCCTGCCTGGAGTTATACAGCGTAACCTGCTGGAAAATCCGGGATGGTACACGGCCTATACTCCATATCAGCCTGAAGTTTCTCAAGGTCGCCTGGAAGCACTGCTGAATTTTCAGCAAATGATTATTGATCTCAGCGGAATGGATGTTGCGAATGCTTCGCTCCTGGATGAAGCTACAGCAGCAGCAGAAGCCATGACCTTCTGCAAGCGTGTATCCCGCAGTAAAAGTATGCGCTTTTTTGTAGCAGATGACTGTCATCCGCAAACAATAGATGTGTTGAAAACAAGGGCGGAACCGATGGGGTTTGAGTTGATCTTTGATAATATTCGGGACCAGTTGGAGAATCCCGAAGCAGATTTATTTGGTGCCTTAATTCAATATCCGGGAACTTATGGTGACATTCATGATATTGAAAAACTGATCGAAAAATGGCACGAATTGGGAGCCATGGTAACCGTTGCATCGGATCCGCTGAGTCTTGTTTTGCTAAAACCACCCGGAGAATTAGGAGCAGATGTGGTCATAGGCAGTTCACAAAGATTTGGTGTTCCAATGGGATTTGGCGGGCCGCATGCGGCTTTCTTTGCAGCCCGGGATAAAAACATGCGCAACATTCCCGGACGACTTATAGGGGCCTCCATAGACCGCAGGGGAAAAACAGCTTTGCGCATGGCTTTGCAAACTAGGGAACAGCACATTCGCCGTGAAAAAGCGACCAGCAACATTTGCACAGCGCAAGTTTTATTGGGTGTAATTGCCGGCTGCTATGCGGTATATCATGGTCCGGACGGCTTGAAAATAATTGCCCAGCGTATACACAGGCTGACCAATATTCTCAAGGCAGGTATGAAGCAGCTGGGATTTTCTGCTGACAATATTTATTATTTTGATACCCTCACTTTTTCACTTGGAAAAAAGTGCGACAGCATTTACGAACGTGCCCTGGAGGAAGGGATAAATCTGCGTAAAACGGATTCCGAACAATTGGGAATCAGTCTGGATGAAGAAACTACAAAAGAAGATATTGTCACACTTTGGCGGGTTTTTGCTGGTGATAAGAAGCTGCCCTCTCTTGACGAACTGGATTCGCATTTTATGGATCTCAGAAACGATTCCGGAATCCCAAAAAACCTGCGCCGTACCTCAGATATTTTAACACATCCTGTTTTTCATCAATACCATTCTGAAACTGCGATGTTACGTTATCTGCGTTATTTGCAGGATAAAGATATTGCCTTGGATCGAGCTATGATTCCGCTTGGTTCCTGTACAATGAAGCTCAATGCAACTTCAGAAATGATACCTATTAGCTGGTCTGAATTTGCGAATATTCACCCCTTTGCACCACCGCAGCAGACAGAGGGTTACCGGGATTTGATCGGTGAACTGGAAAATGCCCTCATACAAATTACCGGATTTGATGCAGTTTCAATGCAGCCAAATTCAGGTGCGCAAGGTGAATATGCTGGTTTGCTGACCATTCGCTCCTATCACAAATCACGAGGTGAAGAACAGCGTAATGTCTGCCTAATTCCCAGCTCTGCGCATGGTACAAATCCAGCGAGTGCAACACTGGCCAGTATGAAAATTATTATTGTAAAATGTGATCAGGATGGAAATATAGATCTGGAAAATTTGCGGATACTGGCAGAAAAACACGCAGAAAATCTTGCTGCCCTGATGATTACCTATCCCTCAACGCATGGTGTATTTGAAGATAGCCTGATACAGATCTGTGACATCATTCATGAAAATGGAGGCCAGGTTTATATGGATGGCGCAAACCTGAATGCTTTGATGGGAATTGCCCAACCCGGTAAATTGGGTCCAGACGTTCTGCATATAAATTTACACAAAACATTCTGTATTCCACACGGTGGAGGCGGTCCGGGGATGGGTCCGATTGGTTTGAAAGAGCATCTTGCTAAGTTTGCGCCGAATCACAGTGTTGTTCCGATAGAAGGCCTCCCCCTGGAAAACACGGCAGTTTCAGCTGCACCATGGGGTAGTCCCGGCATACTGCCAATTTCTCTGGTTTTTATCCAGCTTATGGGTGGAAGTGGTTTGAAAAAATCTTCACAGGTAGCAATTCTAAGTGCGAATTATTTGGCACAACGCTTAAAAGAACACTACCCAATTGTTTATACAGGAAAAAATGGGTTAATTGCACACGAGTGCATTATCGACGTTCGGCCTTTGAAAGAGGTTTCCGGAATTACTGAAGAAGACATTGCCAAACGTTTGATAGACTATGGTTTCCATGCACCAACCATGTCCTGGCCGGTTCCTGGAACATTGATGATTGAACCCACTGAAAGCGAGCCCAAAGCAGAAATCGATCGTTTTTGTGAAGCCATGATTTCGATCAGGAAAGAAACACAACGGGTTGAATCCGGAGTGTGGGACAAAATTGATAATCCTCTTAAAAATTCGCCGCATCCATCCGAAGATCTTACCGATACTGAATGGTCTCATTCCTATTCTCAAGAAGCTGCTGTTTATCCACTGGCTTCTCTTCGCCGGAACAAATACTGGCCGCCTGTTGCACGTGTGGACAATGTACATGGTGATCGAAATGTGGTTTGTTCCTGCCCGCCCCTGGAAAATTATGAGGAAGTAGAGTGAACAAAACCGAAACCTTCGGAATAGTTCACAATCTCCACTTTGAGGAGTATCGGAAACTACCCGGCCTTAATCAATCCACTCTCAAGCAGTGGCTTTCAACTGCTTCAAAAAAAAATGACACATATAAAAATATACAGGCAATGCAATTTGGGAGTGCAGGACATTGCCTGCTGCTGGAAGAGGAAAAGTTTGAAGAGCTTTATGTCAGTGCTCCAAATGGATTGCGTCAGCGAGGAAAACTTGGGAAAGAACGTTGGGCAGAATTTTCTGAACAGCACAGTAGAAAAACAGTGCTCAAGTCAAATGAGTGGGAACGCTTACAAAACATCCGCAGGGTCTTTCAAATTCATCCGCAAATTAAAAAACTTTGGGCTTCAGGTAAAGCTGAAGTTTCATTGTTTTGGCAGGATCCGGAATTTTGTCTGGACTGCAAAGCACGGCTGGACTGGTTTGATCCTGATTCTGGAATAATTGTAGATCTTAAATTTACAAATAATGTTAGCAAAGCAGGTTTACAGAAACCAATTCAGGATTATTATGCAGTTCAGGCTGCCTGGTACAGTCGAGGAGTCTATCAATTGACCAAAAAAAATGTAGACTTTTTGTTTGTATTCATCGAAAAATATGCACCACACTCCATCCGCGTGGTTTCTGTATCTGCAGGAGATTTAAAATATGGACTGCAAAAAATAGAGAGTGCAGTAAAAAATATTTCAAACGCTAATAAATAATGAACCATCCACGGCCACTTGAGTCGGTCTCAGTTTTATTTATACACGAGGAGCAGATTTTTGCGGTTCAGCGGCAATCGTATCTGTCTGCCTTTCCGGGATATCATGCTTTTCCTGGTGGTAAAATTGATAAAGATGAATCTTCAGTTACGTTTGAAACAGAATTTCTCTGTGAACACTCTGCACGGCGTATGCGGGCCCTGCAGCGGGAAATTATAGAAGAAGTGGGCTATGATCTTGAGGCTGGAATTTTGAACGGTGAGGTGTTGTCAGTTAGTGAACTTGCGGAGGCCCTGGCTCCGCCGTTTACCCCTGTTCGTTTCAGGACATGGTTTTATCGGGTTAACTTGCGGGAACGAATCAGTTTTAAAGTTGATTCAGGAGAATTTGCAGACAGTTTCTGGAGTTCTGCAAAGGATTTGCTGGAAATTTATCGTACTGGAAAGATCTTGATGGTTCCGCCAACACGTTGGGTTTTAGAAGGATTGGTGAAAAACCCGGAGGCTGCAGAATTTGGTGATTTGTCACAGGATTTTGCTGAAAAAGACAGAGTACCTTGTCTGGAAATGCTGGATGGAATTCCGATACTGGCAGTCAAATCTGCGACACTTCCGCCAGCTACCAGGACCAATGCTTTACTGCTGGGAGATGCAGATGCTGCAAAATTGCTGGTAGATCCCTCGCCGAATTCAGAAGAAGAATACCGGTGTTTACTTAACACAATAGAGGACAAAATGTTGGATGCAGTTTTTCTCACGCATCATCATCCGGATCATCACCAATTCTCAAATAAACTTGCCCGTCATCTGAGTATTCCCATCATTCTCAGTCAAGACACTCAGCAGAGATTAACTCTCAAATATGGAGAAGACTATTTCGAGAATGTAGAGTTGCGATTTGCTACAGAAAACGAAGAAGTAACACGCTGGCATGGTTCATCAGTCCGGGTTTATGAAATACCCGGACATGATGCTGGACATTTGGGTTTGGCTCCGGACTCACTGGCCTGGTTTCTTGTGGGAGACCTGATTCAGGGTATCGGTACAGTTGTCATTCCCTCACCTGAAGGGGACATGGCAACCTATTTTTCTACTCTCGAAAAAGTAATTGCGCTCAATCCGGAAGTAATTATTCCCTCTCACGGAATTCCGATGCGAAGTACTCATCGTCTGATTGAGACGCTCAAACATCGTCGCGCACGCGAATCACAAATACTAAAATTATCTAAATCCGGAAATTCCAAAGAGGAAATTCTGGAGCAGCTTTACCAAGGGCTAGACCCACGGCTTCAACCGTTGGCGATGCAAAATATTGAATCACATTTGGAAAAGCTGAACAAAGAAAAATAAATAACATAATGAAATCAAATAAAAAAGCGATTCTCCGTATGCTGGAAAAGCAAGGAGATTCATTGTCCATAAAACAAATCCGCGGTTCACTAGGACTGGAAAAATCAGCGACCGCAAAACTGAAAGCAGAATTACTGAAACTGATAAAAGACGGAAAAATTGCCAAGCATGGCACCCGTTACCAAAAATCTCATGGAATAACTGAAAGAACTGGTTCAAAAGAAAAAATTAAAGGAAATAGAGAAAAAGTTAAAAATGAATTAGTCTGGAAAAAGACACCTGAAAGGCGGCAAAGAAAGAGTTCAGGAAAAACAGAAACAGGCTATTTCACCCGGAATCCAAAGGGTTTCGGTTTTGTTGCAATTGGAGGAGGGCGCTCTGACGTTTTTATTGGTGAGCACGAGCAGGGTTTTGCCATGGAGGGTGATCAGGTTGAAATTGAGGTCTTCCGTAAACGGGGTTTTCACAGCAAACAAAAGGGTGAAATTGTCAAAGTTCTTGAGCGTGCATCAAGAGAAATACTGGCACGTTTAAAAAGAACAAAGCGTGAAACCGTTGCAGTACCTTTACACCTTAATTCAGGGTTGCCGTTTCTCAGTATTGCTCCGAAAGATGATCTTCCGGAACTGGAATCTGGAACGTTGGTTGAAGTTGAATTACTGGAAGAAAAAAAACAAACCAAAAAAACATTTCCTACTCCATGCGGGCGTGTCTTGCGTGCACTGGAAAATACGAGCGACCACGAACTGGGTTTTCAGTTGATTCTCAATGAAAACCTGATTCGTACTGAATATCCTGCAGAAGCTCTGGCACATGTAAATAATTTTTCACAGCAGGTTCGTTTTGATGAATCTTCCGGACGCAGGGATTTACGAGATTTGGATTTTGTGACAATTGATGGAAAAACCGCCCGTGATTTTGATGATGCAGTCTGCGTGATTCCTGACAAAGACTCTTCCGGAGGATTTCGTCTTTTTGTGGCAATTGCAGATGTGGCGCATTACGTTCAACCGGAAGATCCTGTGGATCAAGAAGCACTTCTGCGGGGAACAAGTGTCTATTTCCCAACGCATGCGGTTCCAATGCTTCCGGAAGGACTTTCCAACAATTTGTGCAGTTTGCGACCGCAAGTTAACCGGCTGACACTTACTTGTGAAATGCGGATTACTGCCGAAGGAGAAGTAGTCGGTTATTCGCTTTCAGAAAGCGTCATCCGTAGCCGTGCCCGTCTGATTTATGAGGACGTGGCCGACTTACTTGAAGGGAGGACTTCTTCCATTCGCGATCCAGAAATGCAGACGAACATCCGGAAAATGCACAAGCTGGCAAAGATTCTTGAAAGCAAACGGATTCAGCGTGGAGCCGTGCAGTTTAGTTTTGCTGAAGAAGTCTTTGAGTTTGATGCAGATCAGCAAATGACCGGAGTAGGACGAATATATCAATCGAGTGCAATGAAGCTGATTGAACAATTTATGCTGGAAGCAAACGAAACGGTGGCCCGTCACTGTGTGAAAAACAAGATGCCGGCTTTTTACCGGGTGCACGAACGACCGGACATGCGAAAATTAAAGAAACTCCAGCAAACGTTTTTTCGCTTTGGTGTAAAAACACCTCTGGCAAAATTGGCAGATCCACGGCAATTCAATGCAGTCATTGAGGAAATTCAGGAACTGCCGCATTTTGATCAACTGCAGGTTCTTTTGCTACGTACGATGGCTTTGGCAGTTTATCAGACAATCAACAAAGGCCATTTTGGACTTGCTGCGGAATATTATGCACACTTCACTTCGCCAATACGCAGATACCCGGACTTGGTGGTGCACCGTGCTATCAAGGATATGCTGCACCAGGATCAAGGTTTAAGGACTGGAAAAAGAACACTTCCACAGGTAAACAGTGAAATGGCAGAACAATGTTCGCAGCAGGAACGGCGGGCAGAAAAAGCCGAGCGCCAGAGTATTGATTTGATGAAAGTAAATTTTCTTGCACCTCATGCCGGACAAATTTTTCAGGCTGTGGTAATTTCTGTTGACAGCCAGGGTTTTCGAGTGAACCTTGAACCGCATGGTCTCGAATGGTTTTTGCCGCTTGATTCAATGCATGACGATTCTTATATTTTTGATGAAGAACAACTCAGTTTACAGGGACGTCGCAAAAACCGTACTCTACAGGCAGGACAGTGTCTGGAAATAAGACTGCTACGTGCAGATCCAATTCACCGTATCCTGGAGTTTGAGGTGGAACGATGGCTAAGCAGAACTACTAACAATAAACACATTAAAATTATTAAATAATGGAAAATGCAATCTTAAATAATAGTATCCGCAATATAGCTATCATTGCCCATGTTGACCATGGAAAAACCACTCTCGTTGATCAATTGTTCCGCCAAAGCGGTCTCTTTCGTGATAATCAGTCTGTGGACGAGCGTATTATGGACAGTATGGATTTGGAACGCGAAAGAGGAATTACCATTGCTGCGAAAAACTGCTCAGTGACCTGGAATGAAACTAAAATAAATATCCTTGATACTCCGGGACACGCGGATTTTGGTGGAGAGGTGGAGCGTGCCTTGATGATGGTTGATGGTGTAATTTTACTTGTTGATGCTTCAGAAGGTCCATTGCCACAAACCCGGTTTGTGTTGAAAAAAGCTCTTGAAGGTCAGAAAAAAGTGTTGGTGGTGGTCAATAAAATTGATCGTCAGGATGCACGTGTTGCTGAAGTTCTTAATGAAATATATGATTTGTTCATAGATCTTGATGCAAACGAGGAACAATTGGAATTCCCTGTCTTGTATGCAATCGGTAAGGATGGAATTGCCAAATTTGAATTGGAAGATCAGTCTGCTGATCTGCATCCGTTATTTGACACAATTATTAAGGAACTGCCTGCTCCAAAACATACTCTGGAGGAACCTTTTCAGATGCTGGTTGCAGATCTGGATTACTCTGATTATCTGGGACAATTGGCAATAGGTCGTGTTGCAAATGGTACTGTAGCCAAAAACGAACAGTTGGTCTGTATTGGTGAAGGAGACAAGGAAAATGCCTTGCGCGCCAGCAAAGTCCAGGTTTATGAAGGCTTTACCATGAAGGAAGTGGAGAAGATTGAGCCGGGAGAAATAATGATCCTGGCAGGCATCGAAAATGTCCGGATTGGCGACACCATCTGCACCAAAGAACGGCCCAAAGCATTGAAACGGATTACTGTTGATGAGCCTACTATCTCCATGTTTTTCTACACCAACACCTCACCTTTTGCGGGTCAGGAAGGAAAACTGGTTCAGTCAAATAAAATTAAAGAACGGCTTCACAAAGAAACCCTCTCTAATGTTTCACTGCAGCTTGAAGAAACAAAAGATGCAGAACGCTTTCTGGTCAAAGGCCGGGGTGAACTGCAAATGGCTATTCTCATTGAAACCATGAGGCGGGAAGGTTTCGAACTTGCTGTCGGACGTCCTGAAGTAATTTACAAGGAAGAAAACGGAGAACGTATGGAGCCGATCGAACATGTTTATGTGGATTGCGAAGAAGGTTTTCTAGGTGTTGTTTCAGAGAAATTATCAAAGCGAAAAGGGAGAATGATAAACCTTGTCAATCATGGATCAGGTAGGGTACAAGTCCAGTTCAACATACCATCCCGTGGATTAATCGGTTACCGCAACGAGTTTTTGACAGATACTCGGGGCACCGGAATTTTGAACTCTTATCTTTCTGGATATGAGCCGTTTCGCGGCGATTTCCCGATCCGCTTTACTGGATCAATTGTGGCCGATCGCCAAGGTAAAGGTGTACCGTATGCACTTTTCAATCTGGAGCCCAGAGGTATTTTATTCATAATCGAAGGAGAACGAGTCTATGAGGGGATGATAATTGGTGAGCATAATCGTGACTCGGACCTCAACGTAAATCCCTGTAAAGAAAAGAAACTCACCAATCACCGTGCTTCAGGAAAAGATGAAAACGTTGTATTGACTCCAATTATACCGATGACCTTGGAGCGGGCTATTGAATTCATACGTGAGGGTGAGATTGTGGAAGTTACACCAGAAAATATCCGTTTGCGCAAGGTGCTGCTTTCTGCTACAGGCCGGCATACTGCACGACCGCCAAAACTCTGATACCAGCCAGATTCATAAATTAATCGGGAAAGAATTGAAACTATGATCCGCAGCACAGCCTTTAAAGGAGGATTGAAATCAAGCTTCCCAATTGTGGCAGGCTATCTTCCTGTGGGGTTTGCCTTTGGTGTGGCTGCAGAAGGTGCTCAGGTTGGGACTCTTGCGGCTGTTTTTACTTCACTCTTCATTTATGCGGGAGCCAGCCAGTTTGCTCTGGTTGGTTTGCTCAAAGATGGTGTCCCAATTCTTTCTGCGGCATTAATTACTCTTGGTCTGAATCTCAGGCATTTACTCTATGGTCCTGGCTTATCCCGGTATACTGAAGAGTTTTCTTTGAGAGAACGCCTTGTAGCGGCCTTTGGACTGACGGATGAGGTATTCGCAGTTGCATTTTCGAGAATCGGAATCATGCCCCATGAATCACGGTTCTGGTGGCTTATGGGTTTGGAGTTTGGAGCATATTCATGCTGGATTGGCGGTACTTTAGCCGGAAGCATCAGCGGAGATTTGTTGCTCAGTCATTTTTCTTTTTTAAGACCAGCTCTTTCATTTGCACTGCCCGCCCTTTTTTTAAGTTTACTGCTTCCCATGCTCAATAGCACAACGCGTCCGGCAGTAATGATTTCCTTGCTCCTGGCGGCAGCTTTCCATTGGAGCGGTCACTCAGAAATAGGAATAATTGCAGCAGCTTTAATTGGGCCCAGTATTGGAATCATCGTCAGGAATTTCCAATGAAGACAGATTTTATTTTAGCGGTTATACTGATTGCAGTTGGAACTTATCTCATTCGCGCAGTTCCGTTTGTATTCAGTTCAAAAAAGGAAACAGGAAAGCAAAACCGGCATCAAATCAATCTGTTTTTTAAGCTGATGGGTCCCTCGATGATTGCCGCATTGCTTGTAGTTTCTGTTGCATCTCCACTAAAAACACAAGATACTTCGCAGCTGATTAATGTTGCAATGGGCTTTTCAGGAGTAGGAGTCAGTCACTGGTTGTGGAATAATTCTGGAATAAGTGTACTTGCGGGTGTCGTCTGTTTTACTGCTGCACTATTGTTTTTATAGCCGCTGAAATTTTCAGAATTTTGTGAGTTAGCAAAAAATCTTATTCTTAGGTTTCCGGTAAATCAAAACTCAAACGCCCCAATTTCCCTGCCCTGAAATCCCGCAGCACCAGACTTTCAGCACGCGGATGATCGATTGCCCCACCACTTTTAAGGCAACCCCTTTTTTCTGCGATTTTCTCCAGCAAATCTGCAGGAAGCAATTCCAGATTTTCCTCAGTCAAGTGATAATGCTTCAGGAGCTGTTCCTGAGATTGGAGCATTAAAATACCTAGTAAATAATCACTTAACAGGGAAGTTCCAACTATTGAGTCCTTGATGGCACCCGTAATTGCCAGCCGCAAACCGGCTTCTCGATTTTCGATTTTTGGCCACAAAATACCCGGAGTATCAAGAAGTTCAACATCTTTGCCCAGTTTGATCCAGTTCTGGTGTTTTGTCACTCCCGGTGTCGGCCCTATTTCGGTTGCCTTTCGTCTTGAAAGCCTGTTGATCAAGCTGGATTTACCCACATTTGGAATTCCGGTTATTAATAGTTTCAGTGAGGGAGGGCGTATGCCGCGCTTGCGGAAATTGGACCATTTTTCTCGCATCAATTTGCGGGAAAGTGGCAATATTTCTTGAAGATTCTGTTTGTTTAAAGCATCAACAAAGAGGGACGGTGTGTCCATTTTTTTAAAATATGCTTTCCATTTTCTGGTAGTATCCTCATCTGCCAAATTGGTTTTATTAAAAAGCAATATCCGTTTTTTTTGCTGCAGCAGTTTCTCAAAATCATGATTTGCCGAAGAAACAGGAATTCTTGCATCACGCATTTCCAGTACCACATCAACACGCTTCAGCTGTTTTGCCAACTCTTTTTTGGCCTTGAGCATATGCCCCGGATACCAGTTTATGTCTGGAGTGTCCCAACCTTTTCCAAGTTGTTCCGAATCTTCTATTACTTTGTTTTTTAAGGACATATTTATTTACCAGTAGTAGTTTTCCCTTATGACCTGCTCATTCGGCTCTGCCTCAGCTTGCTCTTTTTCTTCGGTTTCCTGTTCCTGCCGGCGTCTTTCACGTGATAGTTTCTCGCCTTGTTCAATTATGTCACGGATAACATCTTCTCCGGAAACTTGACTTTCATTCTCAGTGTAACCCAAATCTTCCACACAGAGTTGATCCTGTACAATTTGCTGCATTTCGTCAAAAAGTGTACCCATGCTCAAATCGAATTTCCAATCAGGGTTTTCAAAAAATCTTTCTGCACTTAGCAGGGCTAAAAAGACAACCCTGTATTGGTCTATCCCCTTATGCTCTGCAACAGCAACCCGCAAATCAGACCATTGATCACCTTCCAGCAAATCCGTTTTAGGATCCCCGAATGCACCCTCATCCAGATCTACATAAGTATAGATGCCAAAATGAACAACATAAGCTTCAAGCTGCTCAACCAAATGCTGATATACTTCCCGGCCTTTTTTGGTCGGCTGATAAAAATTATCGTCACTGATAGTCAATGTGCCTCGTTCCTCCATAAATTTCAACAGGGGTTCGAGGCCATCATCGTCAGTTTCAGCAAGGGCAAGATTCAGGCGACAATGATCGTTTTCCTCCATTTCTTTTTCAACCTGAGTAAGTGCTTCTTTTGCTTCTCTGAGTTCATCTTTTTCAAAGCTTAGCTCCTGATCCTGTTCATCGGAGTGAAAGAAACCTTTTTTTAGTTCTGCAACTTCTTTTTCTAGCAGACTGACTGTTTCAGTCAAATTGTCTTTTTCAACTTCAAGCAGATCGTAACGCATCAGCTGATCCAGCAGGAGCAGTGCGCCGAATTCTTGCTGGGATTCCATGCTCAATTGACTTAAAGGAGGAGATTTCATAACTTATTATTTGTTTAAATTGATCCCAATTATGTTATTTATTGTAATATGAGATTGCTTTCTTAAAAAAAAACTGTTAGAAACTAAATTATGAGTTAGAATAGTGTCTACTGTATCACATCCAGCAATTATTAGCATCAGGTTCCAGGGATGTGGGATACTAATAAATAATTAAAGATCTGTTACAATGCGGATTATGAAACAGTTAGTCGAAAAGAGGTTGTAGTGGAGGAGAACGACAGTAAGCAGTACACGATCAATATCAGCGGTAATCGTTTCTCAATTTCGAGTCCGTATGGTGAAGAACACGTTCGTGAGGTGGAGAAGTTTCTGGACCAACAGATTCAGGAAGTTACTGAACAAACAGAAGAATTTGGTCCTTCAAGCATAGCTTTGCTGGTTGCCTTGAATTTGGCTGATAAACTGCTGACGCTGCAAAAAAAAGTAACCAAGTTTGACGGGATTGAAGCTGATCTGCAAACATTATATTATCGACTGGACAAGGTATTAACTGAAAAGAAAACTGATTAAGGAACTCTGACAATTATTAGCTGTAATCCCAAGTGGGAGACCTTAAGTTTGAAGCTCTTAATCTTTTATGAGGCAGAATATAATCTAGTTTTTTAACGTTATTGAATTTTACTGCAGTGATAGTAATCTTAAGAGCATTGGAGTCTGCGGTGTTCGTGATGTAAAACATTTGCTACCTGATATTATAAAAAAGGAGTTAGTCCCTGGAAGGGGGTGTGCAGGCCAGCCGTAGAGCAGGAAGCTCGAACCTTTTACTACATTACTCCACCTTGTTTAACGAGGTAACAATTGCAATTTTACACACGGCATTGCGGGTTTCATTTTATTTCATTTTTTCATACGGAATATTTTAGAATGCAGCCGTTTCACTTTCCACCGGACCAGTTAAAAAAAATATGCAGCCGCTGGTTTCGGAGTTTCTAGACACACTGCAGAGCAAAAAATATGCTCCAAACAGTATCCAGAGCCACCGCCTGGACCTGCACAGATTTTTGCGGTGGTTGGAAATAGATGAGGAGGAAAGCGACAGCCAAAAACTTATCGTGAAGCTCCGCAAACTAAATCGGCAGGATATTGAAAGCTACCTCTCTTTACTTAGTGAATCCTATAAGCCAAGAACTTTGGCTCGACACATTTCGTCCCTGAAACTTTTTCTTGATCATCTGGAACTTAGCGGATTGATAAAAACCAGTCCGGCACATCAGATACCTTTTCCTGCAGTTCTGCCGGAGCCTCCGGAGATATTGTCACAGGAAGAAGTTTTCGCTCTGCTCGAAGTGCCTTCACTTGAGCATTATTTGGGGTTGCGGGACAGGGCAATGCTGGAGCTTCTGTATTCAAGCGGTTTGAAAGTGAAAGAATTGCTTGGGCTGGATGTGGAGGATTTATTTTTGGATTTGGAGTTTTTGAAGGTTCGTTCAAAACGTGAGCGCATGGTACCGATGACCTCAAAAGCTGTGGAGGTACTGCGGACATATTTGGGAAAGGCAAGAGAACAACGTCTGCTGAATCCGGAAGATAAATGTTTATTTCCGAGTCGAAACGGAATACGCATGAGCAGGGTTGGATTTTGGGCAATGATCAAAAAACACGCTCTTCGTGCAGGCATCACCAGTCGCATCAATCCAAGGATTTTGCGTCATTCATTTGCAGTACATCTACTTCAAAACGGTATTGACCTATCAGATATTAAGGATTTGTTCGGTTATGTCAGTCTTGATGCAACCCTGCAGTACGCACATGTAAACCGGCCTGATTTTTTCGAGGTATATCATGAACTGCATCCGCGGGGACGAAAACATACTGAGCAATCTTCCATAACATAATTTCTTTTTTCATTTAAAGCAGGTGCTCCAGTCCATAAACGAGTTTGTTCAAATCCATCACTTTTTTGCAGGCCAGACAGACTCCCGGCATAAAAGAGTCACGGTGGATAGAATCGTGACGTATGGTCAAGGTTTGGCTTTGGCCGCCAAAAATAACTTCCTGGTGTGCAACCAAACCGGGAAGCCGGACTGAGTGAACACGGATATTTTCCGCATTGGCCCCTCTTGCTCCGGAGATAATTTCTTTATCAGCAATCTTTTGTGGAACTGAACTTCGTGATTCAGCAAGTAAATTTGCTGTTTTGATTGCAGTTCCGGAAGGTGCATCCACTTTCCCGTCATGGTGCAGTTCTATCACTTCAGCATGCGGAAAATATTTGGCTGCATCCTGAGAATATTTCATCATCAGCACTGCTCCAATGGCAAAATTCGGAGCTATGATGCCGCCAAGTTTATGTTTTGTGCAAAGCACCTGCAGTTCTGCAATCTCTTCTGGAAGCAGTCCGCTGGTTCCGATTACGGGGCGGGCACCAGACTCTATGATACTGACAGTGTTTTTCAATGCAGAAAAGGCAGTAGTGAAGTCCACCACAACCTGGGCATTGGATTGACTGATTGATTCTGAAAGATTATCACCTAAATCTGTTTGGGCAACTAATTCCAATTCAGTATCTTCACTGACAGCTATTACGGATTCCTGGCCCATCCGGCCCATGGATCCATTGATTAATACACGTGTGAGACTCATTGCATGTTTGAGGGTATTGATTTAGCTAAATCTAAAACAGTCTGAACTCTAAGAGATTTGATTCTCTTTCTGTTGTTTTAGTTTTGCACTGAAAGTATAGTTTACATGATCAGCGAATTAGCATAAAAAGACAAGGCACAGAGAACTGATATAGCTTCAGAGAGAATTTCAGAATTTTTACGGGACAGTCATTTATGAGTAAATGCAAATTTTATCTTATCCGTTCCAAAAAATCTGAGGAAATGGTGGACGGGTTACAGCAGATTGCTTTGGGTTGCGAAAACAGAGCGGATGCACACGGATTTCTCTGGATTGATGCAGAAAAAAATATTTGGCAAATTCAGTTGCTGTTTGGAGAAATTGTGCTCGAATGGTTTGCAGAAAAAGGCTTGAAGTTTAGCAGGACAAACCGTGACCTGGAAGTTCCGGAAGGAATTGGATATCAAAAAGGCGTACGAATCCTGCACCCTCTTGAGGATAAAACGCTAATAGAATCAGTTTTGAAGGAGTTCAGGAATGCAGAATTTCCTCCAGAATTGTCGGAAAAAATTATGGAAAAATTTTAGTTTTGGTGTCTCACCGTTTCAGGCGTTACTACCAGTTGTAACCAATTCCCAGGCTTGCCACCTGTCCGCCGATTTTCTTTTTCCTCAGTACCTTTGTATCATCCCCCATGTCATAGACACCCCATTAAAATTTTACCTGGGACAAACTAATTCCATAACTCATTCCCGTGCTGAGACTGAAGCTAAATGGATTCTGTTTTTGGAAATACTCTCTGTCTCACAAGCCGGTTTCCAGCGTAGCTGATTTAAGAGTGGTTTTTAGGTGCTTGAGGTCGTATTGATCCTGCTGATAGTTCAAGGCAATTGTGTTCATGCTCCTTGTTAGCAGTACTCTAGGCAATTATGAAGAATACTCTGAAAATACTTTTACAGTTTAAACTGCAGAAATCTCAATTTTTCATTCTTAGAAGCCAAATCCGAAAGTTACCACAAAAATACCTGCAAAAGCACTGACATCCGTCGAAGTTTTGGTTGCCTGCGCCAGAGTGGTAGTAGTTTCGGTACCGGACTTGTGTTTAACGGTTATTGTATCACTCAGTTTGCTTCCTCCCTGATACCAGTCTATTCCGTAGTATCCGCCCCAGTCATAGGTCCATTCGTTTCCAATTCCATAATTCAACTGGGTAATGGAATAATCGATGTCATAGGTAGCCCCTGAATAAACCCAGTCAGGATAAGAAATTTTGTAACTAGCATATCCGAACGGAATATTGAATGAGTTTCCGATATAGTATCTGCCGGTTACTTCTGCAGTACTGAAATTAATATTTTGGGCTTTCGTTGAATAACCACCCGTTGATGGATTATAGTCCTTATAGGAATAACTGTATTTCCCGGAACCGTAAGTCAATCCAAAAGTCCAGTTTTCACCGGGAAACTCCAGCACAAACGGAGTTGATGTTGCGTACATTAAATGAATTCCTGTTTTCATTCCTAATCTTAATGTCATGTCTTTTCTGTTAGAAACAGAGTCGGCCGCAAAAACAAGGCCACCGCAAAAGAACACTAACAAAACCAGCAAACTTAATATCTTTCTCATAAGTTTTATCAGGGTAAAAAGTTGTTAAATGCAAACAGCAGTATTACTGCTCACAAAAATTACCGAAAAGGGCTTATGTGCTGATCCGGTACTATCTGTCCTTGTACAACACTCATCATCCTGCCTAAAAACTTGGATTGCCGGATAAATGCCTGAACCTGATGCAATCATTAAACCAAAAATTTATTTATTATTCCTGACCTGCATGAAAAATATGAAAAAAACAGAATTTTTTCTCTTGTCAGAATGAAAGAACTGGAGTATATGTCATAAAGTTAAATTGAGATTATAATTTCTTATATTAACAGACGTGGGAAATTTTTACTGGGAAGGTACTGACAAGCAGGGTTCACTGCACGAAGGTGCACTGGAATCGCATAGTCGAGAGGCAGCAAAAGAGCATCTACTGCAGGAAGGATATTACAGGGTTCGCATTTGGAAAATTCAGCAGTCACATCTGCACAGGAGTTTAAACAATACTGAGATCACAGAATTTTTGCTGCAACTGCACCGCCTACTCAAATCTGGAGTTGAATTGGATGATGCTTTAGGGTTTGCGGTACAGGAGCAAAAAGACCGTGTTTTGAGTTTCCTGCTCTGCCGGATTCGTCAGGATTTACGGGACGGACTTTCAATGAGCAGTGCTTTGCGGCACTACCAGGCATTTCCACAGATTGTCGCAAAAATGATTGAGGTTGCGGAAAGTACCGGACGACTGACAGAGGTGCTGGGGATGCTGTTGGAATTTTACCAGTTTCAACAAAAAATGATTCTGGAGCAAAAACGGCTACTCAATTATCCTCTGGTGGTTTTCAGTATTTTCATAGTCCTGTCTCTGGGGGCAGTCATTTTCATGGTACCGATGTTTAAGCGGATGTACGCAGGTCTTGGTGAAGACCTGTTTTGGCTGACTCGGGCTCTGGTAAAATTAAGTGATTCCCTGCGCTTTAATCCGGAAGCATGGATTTTAGGCACACTGTTTTCCGGAGCAATAATTGTTTGTGTTTACAGATTGTTTGGATGGTATTGGCTCTTGAATCTGATTCCTGGTGGAAAGCGTCTTCAGCAAAGCATACAGATGCTGTTCTACAGTCGTAGTATGGAAATTATGCTTCTCACAGGTGTTCATTTGCAGGAGGCACTGGCTTTGGCGGAAGAGATGTTCCCGAAGCAACTGCGCAAACGAATTGCTCCGGTTCGGGAAGCAGTTGATTCCGGTAAGTCTCTGTGTGATGCTTATGCAATGGTTCCGGTTTTTTCGCCAATGTTTGTGAAAATGGTTGCTCTCGGAGAATCAAGTGGACACCTTCCTTCAAGTTTTGCACGAATCGGCTCACACAATCAGGAAGCACTGAAAAAAATAATGGCCTGGGCCAGTACGCTGATTGAACCGCTGTTGATGATTTTGATCGCTTTAGGCGTGCTTGGATTTCTCTTATCGATGTACCTTCCCTTGTTCAGAATGGCTGAGCGGTTTTAAATCAAACGGCAGCTCTTCTCCCGAAAAATCCAGCGCCCTTTCCATCCAGTTTGGGGAGTCCGGATGATGTACTTGAAAATCTGGAATGTGACCGAGACCGATTTCCAGTAGACGTAAAATCAGTTTAGCAGTCAGGCCCCAAATATCAAAACCATGATAATCAAAATGATGTACCAGTACATTTGCAATCGGTGTTTTGAATTCCTCTGCCAAGTGACTGTCGCCGTTCATGAAAAAGGTGAGGGGCACCTTGAAGACTGATTCAATTTCAGCTGTATTTAGAAGAGGCGAAAATTTTTCGGGAATGAGACCGACAAAGGGCGTGACTAGATAATAATGCAGCGAGAGAATCTGGTCTAATGTGCCTATAATTTCTACGTTTTCCGGAGGCAGACCTATTTCTTCATGGGTTTCACGGAGTGCAGTTTCCAGTGAATTTTCATCCTGTGTGTCCTGCTTCCCTCCCGGGAAAGAAACCTGTCCTGCATGCGAGCGCAGTTGCTTCGAACGAAGAGTCAGCAGGACAAATAGTTCGCCCTCAGATTCAAGCAAAGGTATAAGCACAGAGGCACGCTTTTCGATTTGTGTATTTTTAAGTGGGTGGTGTCCGGCAAGACCGTGTCTTATTTTATTTAGCATGGTGTCGAAAAATAAAGATTATTAGCTATCAGTAATCAGTTTCAGAGTACAAGCCAGATTTTTATACCGATTGCTGACAGCTAAAAACTGATGGCTATTTTTCTGAACCTGAACAGAGTGTTATTCCAAATATTAACAACTCGAATGCCGACACAGATTAACTGATAACATCTAATCATGGAGCAAAAAATCGCACTTTGTTCTCTCTCCAGTAGGCTTTGATAATTTTGTGAATTTGCCTGCTTGCTTCGTAGGAAGTTTTGGCGAATGCCGGTGTGAACTGGATATTTTTTGGACGGGTGTGTCCCAGTAAATCCCGATTTAGGGCACTGTCAAGTACCTCACACTGGGAGCGTGTTTCCTCGACTTCCGATGCAATAGAACTGCATATGTTGAGCATTTCAGTTGAAGAGTAAGCCGGAAGCTGAAAATGACCATGTGCCTGCAAAATTGAACTGAAGGCATTGATCGCAGCCTGGTTGCTCAGCAGACAGCTAGTATCCGGATTTGTTTTGATAAAGGATTTGGCCATTTCCAGGTCTTCTTTGGATTGCTCCCAATAAACCCGGGCACGCTGAATGCTTTGTTCAGACTCCTGTGTTTTTTGCATATTTGTTGTAAATACTAAACAGTTACGAGTTTTATCATATCATCCCGAATGTACTATTATGGACCATTTAAGGAAACCACACTTTTTTTGATCTCTCTCTTCGGTCAAGATGACACTCTGCAATTAATAATATCAGTATCATGCTAGAATTCACGACTCAAGAGAAACAAAGGTAAATAGAATGATAAGTATTTTACTTTCCGGACATTGCTAACGGACACTGTGTTCTTCAAGATAATGCTCTATTTTTAGGAATATATCCTCATCCAAAACAACGTGCCCGTCTATTTCACGATTTTTCAGATAATCACAAACTTCACGGATAGTGATGATAGACCAGACTGGAACGCCGGTTATTTGTTCAAAATCTGCAATGGCATCACGTCCCAGAGAATTTTTTTCCATCCGGTCAAGTACCACTAAAACCCCGGTAAACTTAACCCCGCAAAGCTCCCGAATCATGGCAACAGACTCGATTTTAGTCAATCCATCAGTGAACACATCATCAACCATAACCACCGAATCTTTCTCCAACGGCAACTGACCAACAAGCGATCCCTGGTCACCATGTGTCTTTTTCTCTTTTCGATTAAAGAAATATCCTATATTCTGGTTAAGACTGCTCGACAAAGCTGTGGCCGCAGAAACGCACAAAGGTATTCCTTTGTAAGCAGGACCGAAGATTAAACTGCAGTTTGGAGCATTTTCCTCAATTGCTGAAGCATAGTATCGACCCAGTTCTTCAATCAGGGGGCCGGTGTTGAATTTTGAGGAATTAAAAAAGTAAGGTGAGTTGCGCCCGCTTTTGAGCGTGAACTCCCCAAATTGCAGGGCTTCTGCACGTACAAGAAATTCGGCAAATTCTTTTTTGTAGCTTTGCATTCTAAACCGGAGATTATTTTAGATACTTTCGCAAAAAGTTTCAAAACCGTATCATTTTTGAGTTATATTTTACAGCATAACAGTTAGTTTCATTCAACTCAATTCCAGAACATTATTTCTTCAATGAAATGGTTCGGAATTATCATTTTCAAACAAGTAACCAAACGATGTCAAAAGATAAGGGAAAAAGGCTGCAAAAAACAATTGATGCCCTGATGGCATCTTACCGGAAACATCCGGAAATAGAACATATCGGCGTGGTTGCTTTACCGACTAAGAAAAGTATTGTTAAACTGGTTGAAGATATTCAGGTACTGCTGTTTCCCGGTTTAATCCGGCAGGAGTCTTTTGATAATCTCAATTTACCTCATATTGTTGGACAGCAAACGGTCTCGATTTTCTACCGCCTCAAGGAATTCATAGAGCTGGTTCTTTGCTGGAAGGCTTCGCAGGAAGGAGAAAACTGTGAGGAAAAGCCTGAATTTGGAGAACAGGTTGAAAATATTGCTTTCGAATTTCTGGAATACATTCCGGAACTGCGTGAAGTTCTCTCTGAGGATGTTGACGCAATTCTTCAAGGTGATCCTGCATCGGTCAGCAAACGTGAGATTGTGCTGGCCTACCCTGGTCTTCAGGCAGTAAGTGTCTTTAGAATTGCGCATTTTTTGCACGAAAGGAGCGTGCCTTTGATTCCAAGAATCATGACTGAACACATTCATTCACAAACCGGAATTGATATTCATCCGGGTGTTTCAATTGGGAAAGGCCTGATGATTGATCACGGCACCGGTATCGTGATTGGGGAAACTGCAGTAATCAAGGATCAGATCCGGCTTTATCAGGGTGTTACTTTAGGAGCACTCAGTCCACAGCATTCTCTGGCTAACCCGAATTTAAAGCGTCATCCAACTATCGAAAACAACGTGATCGTGTATTCCGGCGCAACAATTTTAGGAGATGTGGTGATTGGAGAAGGCTCAATTATTGGTGGAAATGTCTGGCTTACACACAGTATTCAGCCCAATAGTCGGGTATTTTTGAAGGATATCGATTCCGCACTGGAAGTAAGAGTGAAGGCAAATTAATGAAAAATATTAAAAAACAAATTGACTTAACTAAAAAATGAGTTAAAGTGCAATTATCTACAGAAAAACGATTTGTTTAAAATTTTCATGCAGAATTGGATTAGTTTGAAAATCAGGGTGGGGTTTACGGGGGAAAATAATGAGTGAAATTGATGAGCAACTGAAGACTAAAACGCGAAAGAAGCTGAAGCCGCCTCAAAGCTACAGAGTTCTGCTTCATAATGATAATTATACCTCGATGGAATTTGTGGTGCATGTACTGGAAACAGTGTTTGGAAAAAGTTTAAGTGAGGCAACACAGATCATGATTCATGTTCATGAAAACGGAATTGGAATTTGCGGTTCTTACACTTATGAGGTTGCAGAAACGAAAGTGGAAGCGGTACATGGGTTGGCGAAACAATATGAATTTCCTCTACAGGCAACAATGGAAGAAAATTGAGTTGAGTTTATGTTTACAAAAGATTTAGAAATGTGCCTGATGGCAGCTCAAAGTGAAGCTATTGAACGGCGACATGAATATTTGTGTGTTGAACACATACTCTATGCTTTGCTGCACAATGATGCGGGACTTAATGTTATTCGAAGTTGTGGAGGAGACACAACCCTCATCAAGCAGGATTTGGAGGATTTCTTTTCTCAACAGGAAGAATTTGATGGAAACAAGTTGCCACGACAGACACGTGCCGTTCAGCGTGTGCTGCATTTAGCAATCATGCATGTCAACAGTTCCGGAAAAGCTTCTGCAGATGTTGGGGATGTATTGGTTGCAATTCACCGGGAATCTCAGTCTTATGCGTCTTATTTTTTACAGAAACAGGATATCACCCGTCTGGATTTGCTGAATTATATTTCACACGGCATTGCCAAAGTTCCGGTGGAAGAAGAGGAGGGAGAAGGACCTGAATATGAAGGACTGGAAGACGAGGAGGAAGAAGGTGAACAGACACGTCCCGAACAGAACCCACTGAACCTTTACACCCAAAACTTGACTCTGCAGGCAGCAGAAAACCGAATTGATCCTCTGATTGGACGCGAAAATGAGATCAACCGAACTCTCCAGATTTTGTGCAGACGCCGCAAAAACAACCCGATTTATGTGGGAGATCCTGGAGTTGGAAAAACCGCTGTTGCCGAAGGACTGGCCCTGCAGATTTTCAATGGTGACATTCCAGAAATACTGGAAGGAACAGAAGTATTTTCTCTCGATATTGGCGCTTTACTGGCAGGAACTAAGTTTCGTGGAGATTTTGAACAACGTATAAAAGCTGTTCTGAAAGCACTTGAAAAGCGTCCGGGTTCGATTTTATTCATAGATGAAATTCACACAATTATTGGAGCAGGCGCAACCAGCGGGGGATCTATGGATGTTTCAAATCTGCTGAAACCTGCTTTGGCAAAAGGAGAAATCCGCTGTATCGGTTCCACAACTTATGAAGAATACAAAAAGATTTTTGAAAAGGACCGTGCGCTTGCACGCCGCTTCCAGAAGATTGACATCACAGAACCTACACTGGCGGAAACAATCAAGATTCTCAAAGGTTTGAAGTCACGATATGAAAAACATCATAAGCTGCGTTACACAGCCGGTTCCATAAAAACTGCTGCAGAGCTTGCTGAAAAATACATTAACGAGCGTTATTTGCCGGACAAGGCAATTGATGTGATTGATGAGGCCGGCTCGATGGTGCGGTTGCGTTCCGGCACAAAACGCAAAACAGTTGCTGTACAGGATATAGAAAAGGTGGTTGCAGGAATGGCACGTATTCCTTTGGAACGGATGAATTCTACCGATAAGGATAAACTGCGGGAACTGAAAAAAGAATTGCAGATGCAGGTTTTTGGTCAGGATGAAGCAATATCAACTTTAGTACAGGCCATCAAGCGCTCCCGTGCAGGACTACATCATCCGGATCATCCAATTGGCTCTTTTCTGTTTACCGGACCCACCGGTGTAGGAAAAACAGAACTGGCAAAGCAACTGGCCTTTATAATGGGAATTAATTTTGAACGCTTTGACATGAGTGAATACATGGAAAAGCATACCGTTTCCCGACTGATCGGTGCGCCTCCCGGATATGTCGGGTTTGATCAGGGTGGTATGCTGACGGATGCAGTGCGCAAAAATCCGCATTGTGTGATCCTACTGGATGAAATCGAAAAAGCACATCCGGATATTTTCAATATTTTGCTGCAGGTTATGGATCATGCAACATTGACGGACAACAATGGTCGTGAGGCGGATTTCCGCAATGTTGTATTGGTTATGACTTCCAATGTTGGTGCCAAAGAAATGGGTACTACCACCATTGGATTTGGTGGTAGTACCCCCAAAGGTCCTTCCAAAAAAGCTATTGAAAAAATGTTCAGTCCGGAATTCCGCAACCGTCTGGACAACATCATTACATTTTCAGGTCTTCCTGAAGAGGTTGTTTTGATGGTTGTAGAAAAAATGCTGGTGGAGTTGGAAGTCAAACTTCAGCAGCAAAAAGTAATTATCAATGTAACGGATGCAGCAAAAAACTGGTTAGCCAAAACAGGTTATGATCCAATATTCGGTGCACGTCCGATGGGACGCACGATTCAGCGTGAAATTGAAACCGTACTTGCAGATGAGGTTTTGTTTGGAAAGCTGGAAAATGGAGGAGAGGTTAGCATTGGTCTGAAAAAAGACCAACTGAAGTTTAAGTATTCCTGATAAGGAAAAATGTCGTATTTTATTTTTGACGGAGTGCTTGAATGCGGCAGGCAATATGAACTAAAGGGTGAAGAAGCAGGGCATATTCTGAAATCACGTCGTCTGCGTGTCGGCGATTATTTTCTCATTCAGGATGAACAGGGCCGTCGTTTTGAAGTAGTTTTGCAAAACCTTTCCCGGAATTCTCTCAAGTTTGTTCCGGAAAAAACGGTTGCGGTTCCGCCTCAGTCACCTCTTCGGTTGGAAATATTGCAGGCTTTGCCCAAAGAAAAAGCATTGGATTTTATTCTGCAAAAAACGACGGAACTTGGTGTTCATCGTTTGGATTTTTTTGGTGGCATTTATTCTTCAAAAGTATTCAGTACTTCACAGGCTGAGCGTCAAATGGTACGCTGGGAGCGTATTGCCTTGGAGGCTTGCAAACAGTGCGGACGGCAATTCCATCCCGAGATATATTGGCATTCGAATCTGGAGACAGCTTTGTCTGTACTTCCTGAATGTCCAAATTCATGGGTACTTTCCCCAGGATCGACTGATTCTGTTTCCTGGAAAAATTGCATCCTTGCAGACCGATCAAAACCAAAGGAGCATCAGAGGGTGTTGATTGGTCCGGAAGGAGGGTTTCATCTGGAGGAAATTGATTTGGCGCTCAGTTCCGGAATGTGTCCGGTGGATCTTGGCCCAAGGATTCTTAGAACGGAAACTGCCGCAGTGTCTGCTGTGGCGATTCTGCAGTTTTTGTGGGGAGACCTTTCACAAACTAAATAAATAGGGTTTGCTCAAAAAGTAATTTATTAGTTATCAATGATTTGTTCCGGGAACCAGATGCTCGCTAAGTTTGAGAAAAAAATATTCTGTAAGACTTATCGGTTCCGGGTTTGCGATGCGATTCACCCGGAAAGACAAAAACAGAACATCATCAACAAAAAATTGGAGTAAAGAAATGCATAAATTAGTATTAATAATCTTTGGTTTGGTCCTTGCGAGTTCTATTTCGGCCAAAGGATCCATCCAGGGGTACTATGATGTAGTTGGGAATGTACCTGCTGCACATAGTCTTAAAAAAGTTGTTTATGAGGAGTTTATGAATTTCGGCTGCACTCACTGCAATAATCTTCACAAAGCCTCGAGAAACTTCCGCAAAATATTTGCAGACAAAATAGAATTTATCGACATTCCAATTGTCTTCCGTGGACAGGATGATTCCCCTTTGCGTCTCTACTATGTGGCAAGAAAAATTGGCAAAGCGGATATGATCAAAGATGAACTTTTCAAGGCAAGTTTCACGCATGGAGTAAATGTGTTTGATCAGGGAATCACAAATTATCTCGCACGTTCGCTTGGAATGCACAAAGAGTTTCAAAAAGAGAAAGACCAAAAGTGGGTCAACCAGTTGATAAAGGACGGAGAACGTAAAGCAGCCCTTTATGGTGTGTCTGGCACACCAACAGTGGTCATTCAATATGCGCTTAAAATGGACATTGGACTATATGGAACAATGGACGATTTTGTAAAAAAAGTTCCTGAAACAATTGTAGATTTGATGCAGTAATCAAAATGAACAAAGAAACCCGCCATGCTGTAAAAGGTGGCGGAGACATTTCTTCCGTACGGGATAAACTCTCCAACCTGCCGAACCTTCCCGGAGTTTATCTTTTCAAGGATGATCAACAAAGCATCCTCTACATCGGCAAATCCAAATCCATCCGCAACCGCGTCCGTTCCTATTTTAACAACTCTGCCAAACACAATTTACGGATCCAGCTCATGGTCTCCCGTATCCATGATTTTTCCCTGATTGTTACAGACACTGAAGCAGAAGCGCTGATTCTGGAAGAACAGTTGATCAAAAGACACCATCCCCGTTACAACGTGGCTCTTAAGGATGGAAAATCGTATCCGTACTGCAAACTGACTGTTGGAGAAATGTATCCGCGCCTTATGCTGGTTCGTGAAAAAATTGATGCAAAATCAGAATATTATGGACCATATACTTCTGTGAAAGATGCCCGCCAGGTGTTGAAAGCAGTCATGACATATTTCCCGCTGCGTACCAGCAAAATGCTGCTCGATGGAAAAAAGACATACCGTCCCTGTCTCAATTTTCAAATGAAACGCTGCCTTGCTCCATGTCGGGGTGTTGTTTCTGTGGAAGAGTATGGAAAAGTGGTGCGCCAGGTTCGCTTGTTTTTAAAAGGTCGTGATAAGGAACTCCTGAGGGAACTGGAACAGCGGATGAAGCAGTCGTCCAAAAAACTTGAGTATGAAAAATCAGCTCAGTACCGAGATCAGATTCGAGCCATGAGCAGGATTTTCGAGAGACAAATGGTACTTGATATCAAGGGCAAGGATCAGGATGTGTTTAATCTTTTCCGTGAAGCTGACTCAACCGGAATCCAGGTTTTGTTCATTCGCAACGGCAGACTGCTTGGAACAGATTTTTTCTTTTTTGAGGACAGCAGCGAAGCTTCCGCAGATAATTTACTGGGACAGGTACTGCATAGAATTTATATGCCCGAAGGTTCAATTGTTCCCCGGGAAATATTATTGCCCTTTGAGTATACAGATAGAAAACTGCTTGAAGATGCACTCAATAAAAAATCGGAACGTCGAATTTACGTTGTATGTCCTCAGAAAGGACGGAAAAAAGAACTTGTCACAATGGCATACAACAATGCAAAAGTTAATTTATCAGAGGAGCGCAGACGTTATGCAAAAAACACTAATATTTTGAAGAATGTTAAGTACGAATTAAAATTGAATCGGCTTCCTGAAGTAGTGGAAGCATTTGATATTTCACATCTTTCTGGAACAATGACAGTTGCTTCAATGGTCTGTTGGAAGAATAACTCTGCTTCAAATAAAGATTACCGGAAATACAAAATCAAGAGCATTTCTGGTCCGGATGATTTTGCGAGTATGAAAGAAGTTCTCACGCGTCGTTACAAACGTGTTCTGGCAGAAGGGGAAAAACTTCCGGACTTGATTTTAATTGACGGCGGAAAAGGACAAATCAATATTGCTGAAAAAGTTTTGGCAGAACTTGGTATTTTACGGAAAGTCGATTTGATAGGACTGGCAAAAGGACGGTCTGCCAAGAAGATGGGACGCAGCCGGGGACAAAATATTGATTATGAATATGTAGTGAAACCAAAGCAGAAAAATGAAATCCGCATGCGCCGCAACTCCGATGTGCTATATTTTTTGCAGAACATCCGAGATGAATCGCACCGTTTTGCCATTGAATTTCAGCGCAAACTCAAACGAAAAGACACACTGCATTCACGAATTGATGATATCCAGGGAATCGGGCCAAAGCGTCGGCGACTTTTGCTGAAGCACTTCGGCAGTTTAACTGGTTTAAGGCAGGCGTCTTTAGACGAAATAATGCAGGTGCCGGGAATTTCGCAAAACCTGGCTCAGGAAATACAGGATTTTCTGCAAAGCTGAATTTTTTCCTTTAGAGAAGTCGATAATTCATTGAAAACCGCAAAATAATATTGACAAAAAATACTATCAATCATATCATATTTGGTTGCTGGTCCCCATCGTCTAGCGGCCTAGGACTCCGCCCTTTCACGGCGGCAACAGGGGTTCGACTCCCCTTGGGGACGCCAACTTTCAGGGCGTTATCACTCCGACTTACGGTGACAAGACTCACCAAAAATTTGAATTAAATCGGATCGTTTAAATCCGGATAAAGATTTCTGCTCATCCTGCCTTTTCCAACTTCTGGGGACGTAGCTCAACTGGTAGAGCGCAACGCTGGCAGCGTTGAGGTAAGGGGTTCGACCCCCCTCGTCTCCAGCATTTTTATCCATAAATTACTGTAATTACACAATAAAATTCTGAGTCAGGGGTTTATAAAGTATATTTTAGAGACTTAGGTGTCTGTTTTAGGTGTCTATCTATAGACAAAACAGGTCATATGAAGTCTCTAATCAAGTCACAGTATTCTTACCTATTTGTATCTTATATTCCCAAAGATTTAAGTAATCACTTCGGTGGTAAAAATAAGTTCAGAGTTTCACTTAAATCTGTTATCTTTTCAGAATCAAAAAGACTGTCACAGTCTCTTAAAATTGTGATGGAAAGAATCTATGATGAGATTAGAAGAGATATGAAGTCCACCCTCACTATTGAAGATGTGAAAGATATACTCAGGAAAGAGATTAAACGGTCACAGACCCATTCTAATTACTTTTCCTATCTTGGAGTTCATAGAAGGAATGACACATCAGTAGGTGAAGGTATAAGAACGTTACAATATGAAGAGGACAAGTTAAACAACAGAAACAAATCTGATTATGATTCTGAGGTAAAGAAAATCTTATTAAGAGAAGGATTCAAAATTGAAAAAGATAACCTCTATTTCAAAAGACTCTTTAGACAACTCAAAGAAAACCTTATTGAAGTCAAATATAGAACCATCAAATGGAAGAGAGATATCCTATTAGGTCAAAAGAAGTCTGAATGGGATTTGGTTGATGATTTGATGGAAGAGTTAAAAGATGAAATTGTTCAAGGAGTTATTAAATCAGTTCCATCATCTAAAGTTGAATTAGAATCTCCAATGTTAAGTGAAACAATACAAGGTTTTCTTGATATAAGAAGGAAGATGAATGTAGTTGAAAAAACAATTTCAGAGTATGGATATTACTTAAATGAAATGTTAGAAATTATTGAAGACAAACCCATACAAGAAATAACTCACCAAGATGGAAGACACTATGTTGATGTTCTGAGTCAACTTCCAACAAATCGGGAGAAACACAAAAAATTTAGGGGTGAATCTATTCAAGAAATATTGAAGATGAAAGGAATAGTCCCTCAAAAACCTCAGAATGTGAATAAAAAGGTAGGTAGAACTTCAACCTTCTGGAGATGGGTCGGACAACAGTATCCAGATTTTGTGAAAGATGAAATTTTCAAAGGTAAACAAATCCCTACTTCTATTAAGGGGAATAAAAAAGAAGAACGTTCTCCTTTCACATTGAATGAAATTAGTAAGATATTTGACCCTCATACTTATCTATTCTCCACAGTTCAAATGAATTTAGGTGGAAAAGAGACAGAGTATCATTATCATTCTGTAAGGAAATTCCATCTTCCATATTATTGGATTCCTTTGATTGGATTGTTTACCGGAATGAGAATCAACGAAATTTGTCAATTAAGAATTGATGATGTTTATAAGGATGGTAAACATTATGTCTTTAATATTGTTGAATCAAAAGATACACAATTGAAAAATAACTCTTCTGAAAGAATCATTCCTGTTCACCCAATACTTATTAAACTTGGATTCCACGATTATGTTAAGACAATAAAAGAATTGGGAAAGGGAAGAATATTTTGGGAACTATCTAAAAAGAGAGATGGATACTCATCCAAAGTATCTGATTGGTTCAACGGAAAGTATTTAAAGAGTATTGGTGTTCACGTTCCAAGAAAAAAGGTCTTCCATAGTTTTAGACATACGATGAGTGGATTACTTCAAAAGAATGGAGTTAGGAAAGAGGTTATTGAAGGGTTTCTTGGACATTCTCACCGTTCAATGTCACTTGACAGATATGGAGATAGATTTTCTACTGATGTTCTTTGGAAAGAAGTTATTAACAAGATTTCTTTTGATGACGTTAAATTGGAAGATTTGAAAATTGATTGGAGACAAAGAATCGAAAGTTAAATGAAAGAACTCTATTATGTTAAACGAGAAAGGAAATCGTTAAGAACATTAAGATTAGAATTCGGAGAAGTTAAGAACAAGTTCCTCTTGAAATTTATTGATGGTGAGATAAATCTAAAAGGTAAATCAGAGTTTTCTCCAATAGAATCGGTTTATGAAGATGAACAAGAGATGTTAAAGAAGGTATGGGAAACAAGGAAACAATTGTCTGAAGAAAGGTGGATTCTTAAAACTAAAGAAGATTCACCAAAAACAACTCAACCATCATTCATCACATTAAAGACAATAGATGGTGAATTGTCATTGGAGTATGATAATTAATGACAGAAATGGAAAATCTTAATAATCATCATAGTAGTTCTAGAGTGTCTAGTGTGGTGGGGTGTTTACAATGACTATACTTTTTCATTTTAATAGAGGTCTTATTTTCATAATGAATCGGAAGGAAAACTAAAAATGGATAAACGGAAATTGATTATTATATCTATTCTTCTATTTCTCATCTTTCCCTTACCTTATATCTTACTCACCTTTACAAATCTAATTTTCTAATCATTATTTAATTCTTGAAGGAATTTTTTTTTAACAGAGTTCTTATTTTCATAACGATAAAGAGGATATATGTGGAGATATCTATTTTGATTTGA
>Ga0302117_10000005_pt1 | contig 86464 bp, 88 predicted proteins | sample AG5_322_MG_FD_203112 | JGI IMG/M metagenome (GOLD analysis project Ga0302117, IMG submission 203112) | Marine microbial communities from Western Arctic Ocean, Canada - AG5_32.2 | ecosystem: Environmental > Aquatic > Marine > Oceanic | place: Canada: Western Arctic Ocean | collected 2017-10-01 | reverse complement strand
GTGGAATCCGTTTCGACGTCTTTAGTTTGGGTTGGTTCTAAGAGTCGGGCTGAAGAATTATTAGCAGGAATTGCAGCAGATGATCCTGAGACCTTTTCAGCTGAAATTATAGAAATCGACGATGTTTATGAATTAAGAATTCATGTATCTGGGAATTCTCTGAAAAATGTTCGTTCGACAGTAGATGATCTGCTAGCATGCCTAGGGGCGATTGAGTCTACTTTGAATACAATTAATGATGAATCAACTTAGAGGCATTTCTCCCCGTAGATACAGATGCATCACTTAATGTATAATCAGAAATAACATGAGCACCTGCTAGAATTATTCCAGAAGATGCATAAACGGACCCTTGAATTCTCTGCTCAAGAGTACATGGATGAATCATTATTGAAGGTGTAGAGCGCCTTTTCGACAGATGTGACCTCCAGCCTGCACATCTTGAATCGAGAAGATTTTTGATTTCTTCTAGTGCATTGTTTCCATCGCCTCGAAGATTAACTGCATGAATAATGGAGCACTCATCGGCTTCGCGCCCAGGAGGGATTCTATCTTTCTGCGCTACATCAATAGCGATTACTCCCGATTTTGGGTCAAATATTCCCGAGTAAGGACTCATTACTTTGGCTTCTATAGCCATATCCAGAGCTGCAGATAACTGAGGTTCGCAAGAATCTAATTTAGAAGTTTTTAAACCTATATTTTTGAGTAAAGGGGCTGCTTCAGAAGGAGGTATTGCTAGAACAATCTTGTCACAATGGATTTTTTTCCCATCGACTATTATAGATTGAACTTTTTTATTTTGCAAGATAATTGATTCCACCTTTTCTCCAACATATATCTCAACATTAAGTTGATTTACGGCTACTATCAAACGGCCTATGATACTAGACCACCCACCCCGTGGTATTATGAATTCAGTTGATACTTTTGATGTTGAAGAAATACTCATGTTTTCTAATTTTGATAACCCAGCATTTCTATCGGAAGAAATTGAAAAAAAATCAATTTGACGAAACTGTTCTCCGATTACTCTAGGTGCTCTCAATTTTCTTAATAATTGATTTAAAGGACCTTTTTTTCGCATAAGATGCAAGCCGGGATCAATGATCCAGTCACCAGTATTGCGCATTCTGGCCCTCCCCCCAAGTGTATCTCTGGCTTCAACAAGAATAACTTCGGCACCATCTGCTGCGAGTTGAATACAGGCACTGAGGCCAGCCACTCCACCCCCTACTACCGCGACTCGCATCATTTTTCGAATAGTATCGAGTCAATTGACGTTTCGGACGGTTGAAGTGAGATGTTAGAGACGGATTACTGTGCTGACACCCCCGCATGACAGGTCAGGATTGCTATCAGAACAAGGCGTTCCTACTACTTTGTTCCTTGATTCTATCGATCGATGGATTGAAACTATGGTTGCAGATGATAGAGGGGGAGACGATGTTATGCCTCGATTTGTTAACGCAAAAGTTATTGCAAAGGAAAATGGAATTATTTGTGGGCATACTATAATCGAAAGACTGGTTGAGAAGCATGCTAGTAATTGTTCTATACAATGGATGTTGGAAGAAGGAGATGAAATAATGCCTCAAGATACTATTTTAGAAATGAGTGGTAATTCTACTGAAATATTGAAAATTGAAAGAGTCTTACTAAATATTCTAGGTAGGCTCTCTGGGATTTCAACATCAACGCACGATTGGGTCACTATTACAAAGAATATGGGAATTGCTTGTACAAGAAAGACAGATTGGGGTCTTTTAGATAAGTGGGCAGTACACATCGGAGGCGGTTTGACACACCGATTAGATAGGGAAGATGCTTTGATGCTGAAAGAAAACGATTTAGCAACAATGAAAAATAAGAATGAAAGTGATATTGGTGCTCTAAAGCGTATGATCTCGGATATTGATTTAGAGCAGAATTCTGAGTTCACTATAATAGAGGTTCAAAATATTGAGCAAGCAGTTGTTGCGGCAAACACGTGGTTCAAATTGCAGAAAGCACATGCAAGAACTGACCCTGTAGTTTTACTATTAGATAATATGATGATATCTCAAGTAATAGAGATAATAATTAAATTAAAAGAATTGAATTTAAGGAAATGGTGTATACTAGAGGGATCTGGAGGGATTCTGAAAGATTCGATCCTTGATTGGGATGCGAGTGGAGTAGATTTGGTTTCAACTTCAGCAGTAAATAGGGGGATTTCTCCTCTTGATCTATCTCTAATTATTGATGGAGGAGGAAAGTGATGGTTGAAATTCCTGAGAGCCACCCAAGAAGAACTTCTTTACTTTCTAGAGAAAAAATTGTTGAGGCAACAAAAGAAGGTTTATTGGCTGATTCGGCGATGATTGCACATGGAAGAGGGGAAGCTTTTGACTATCTTTTAGGAGAAAAAACGAGTGAGTCAGCCCGATTAGCAATTAAGGAATCGGCAGCAAGATTACTATCCTCAAAACATCCAATAATATCTGTAAATGGGAATACTGCGGTATTAGCTGGCAAATCACTTATTCGTGTGGCAGCAGTTTTGAATTGTCCAATAGAAATTAATATCTATTATAGAACTGTTAAGAGGATTAATAATTTACATTTGTTATTAGAAAATGAAAAGAGGCTATTAGCTCAAGAACAGCCCCCTACAAACTGGGTTGGAGACTGGAATTCTACCGTAATGGCTGTAGAGATACTAGGTAAAGAAAATGATGGACGAATAGAAGGACTTGAGGGTCCAAGATCTATTTGTTCTGCCAGAGGGATAGAAAAAGCAGATGTAATTCTTGTCCCTCTTGAAGATGGTGATCGATGTGAAGCCTTAATCTATTTAGGGAAACAAGTATTAGTTGTAGATTTGAATCCAATGTCTCGAACAGCAAAAATGGCAACAGTTACGATAGTTGATGAGATTTCTAGAGTTGCCGAGTTATTACTCGAGGATGTCGTCGATGGCGATTGTCAGCCAACAAAATGGAATAATGATGAAAATCTGATTCAGGCATTGAAAATTATCGCAAAAAATGCAACACCTTAGAACTAAGGTACAATCAAAAATGTTCTTTCAATAATTTTTCACAGCGTACTGCTATGGCATTACCTACATCACTAGTAGATGCTTTGCCGCCAAGATCGTATGTCACACAACCTCCTTCTGCAAAATGTTCTTCAATTGCTTGCATCAAAATATCTGAGCATGCATCTAAATCTGAATCTTGCTTACGGAAACCAAGTGCTTCAAACATCAATTGTAGAGATGAAAGTGTTGCTATCGGATTTACTGTGTTTTTACCTGCATGTTTTGGAGCTGAGCCATGCACCGGTTCAAACAACATATGCTTTGGACCTAAGTTGGCACTACCTGCCATGCCCATCCCTCCTTGGAGTACTGAGGCAAGATCTGTGGCAATGTCACCAAACATGTTCGGTAAAACTACAACATCTAATGATTCAGGATCTCTCATCAACCACATTGTGAATGCATCGATATATGCCTCATCAATCTCTATATCAGGATACTCTTGTTCTGCGATTTCATGAAATATTTCTCTGAATAAACGACATCCCCGTGTAACATTAGACTTATCTACACAGGTGACTTTTTGTGGCTTACCTAACTTCTTCTGACGATGTTCCGCTAAATCAAAAGCGAATTTGATTACTCTCTCACTGCCAGTTCTTGAGATTGGTCGTGTGTCCCAAGCTACTTCTCCCTCTAATCCAGGGAAACTATCAATGATCATTGGTTCGTCTGTTTTACCTATTGCTTTTTGTGACATTCTTCTTAACAACGAATGATACAAACCTTCAGTATTTTCACGAACCATTACCATATCTACTAAGTTGGGGTCCCAAATATCTTTGAAAATACCATGAACTTTATGCTTCACACCATGGAATAATTTCACTGGCCTTACATTTGCATATAGGTTCAATCCTGAGCGTAAACCAAGTATTACTTGGCCTCCCGCAAGATCGCCATTTGGAAGACGTGCGCCGGGCCAACCGATTGCGCCAAGAAGAATTGCATCAGAATTATCTCTACAATGTTCAAAAGACCCATCTGGCCATTCTTTTCCGGTCTCAAGATAATACTCTCCGCCACAAGGAATTTCGGTGATTTTAAACGATACGGGGCTATTTTCTTCGAATACCGACAGAACGCGCATGGCCTCTGCTATTACTTCCTTACCAGTTCCGTCGCCTGGAAGTACGGTCACTCGATACTCACTCATGTGTTGGGGCAAATGGGTTTACTTCATCAATCCAACTATTGGACAATTGACAATTACCAACACGATACTTGATAGACGTTCACCGTAAATCAGCCCACCATGGACCATGCTTCAGACGACGGAGAGGGGAGTCCACGAATAGATGTAAGAGCACTTCCTGAATCAGTAGCACGACTATGGGAAACAATGCTCAGACTAGACCCCTCATGGAATATTTCAATGTGGTTAGACGATAGAGCAAATGAAGAGCTTCAACTCGTAGAAGGACAACTCGGGAGAGAAAAATTACGATTGGAACAAAGGTTACATCGATTGGAAAAATTGGCTAAACGTCTAAAAAGACAAAGGGAGGTTTCTGAAGGGGTGGTTTGGACCGATCCAAATCAAAAAAATCTATTCGATATCTATGACTCTGAAAATAAAGAATCCAAGGAATCTACAAATAAAAATGATAATGTTGAAGATTATCCAGCAGTCGACTATACTAATTTAGGAATTAGTGATGACCCCTTGTTAGCAATAGTCACTGAACACGTAATGCACATTCTTGAGTCATTAACATCAAGAGGATTGGTTTCAATTCACTTTGATGTTCTATTACAAGAATTAAGTCAAATTGGAATAAGAGATGAAGAAGTTGATGAAGCAATTTCTTGGCTGCTACAACGAGAGAAGGTCGTAGAGTTGGAACAAGACTACTTCTCTTTAAACATATAAAACCGTGGGGAAAGAAACCCTTTTTTAGCCGACTCATTCAAAGAGGAGACCCTTGTCGCCACCCATGTATTTCTATGGTTAGTGACGCTTCCGGTTGGTATGCTAGACTTGACAGAGAGTGTTCTGATAGAGTCGAGCAACTCGAAACTTGGCTGGATTCTTGGGAAGAAGCTACCCGCCACGGAATCCCAATTGCGGCTACTTTACCGAATCATTGGCCAACTTTACCAGCGGGCCTACTTTCAGACCCAGGTGCTGTATTAGACCACCTTCTAGCACGTAACGAAGCAGAAAGCGATGGCAGGTCGCCTCGCGGTGCATATGCCACTCCTGCAAAATTTGCAGAAGCAATTCTTTCTGATGAATTAAAAAATACACGTGAAGAAGTCTCTAAGGAGCCTTCGCCAACCTTGTCATTATCTGCTTTACCACCGGGATTTAGAGCATATGCTCAAAAATTTAATCAAGATGTAACAGAAGATCAAAGTGACAGTTCTGATAATATTACAAATGATAAGCAAACAAGAACTGGAATCTCAATACCTTTCGCTGATCCTTCAGTAGGGGCCGGAGTATTTGCGGCTAGACTAATTAGGATTCACGCTGAAAGAAGTGAAAAATTTACAGCTGAGGAAAGAAAGAAAGATACGCTTGTACTACTCAATGGATTACAAATGCTAGATAATTCTGAAATTGCAATTAATTGTGCACGAAGAAGAATTTTGATCGCATTATCTCGTTGTGATTTGGTGGACTTAGACGGTGATGGAAATAGTGGCAAAATCGGAAGAAAGGCTGCTGAAGCTATTTTACTAAAAACAATACAGTGTGGAGATGCGCTAAGAGGCGAGTGGCCTTGGGAAGAAAAACCAGGGTTGCTTGTTTGCAGACCTCCTTGGCTGAGAATTAAAGATCGCTTTAGAGGCCATCCTGATGGTAGTGGTTTAAGGAAAGAATTATCCAGACAACTGAGAAATACTACAAATAAAGATGGGACTAGAAGGTTCTCAACGCTTAGAGGAAATGTTAATCTCTATCGCTTATTCTTGGAAAGAGGCATTCAACTTGTTCGTAAAGATGGCCGAATAAGAATGATTGTACCCGATTCTTTACTTCGAGAGAAAAGCAGTATTCCTCTTCGAAAATTAATGGTAGAGAGTAATAGGTGGTCTTCTTCTTGGTCGTTTCCAGAAAATCAAAGAATATTCCCCGGAGTTTCCCAAGGAGTTCTTGTTATTGGAATAACTAAGGGTGGAAAAACAGAAAAAATGGCAAGCATTGGGCCTTTGCACACTAATGAAGTCACTCCACAAAACGGCCTAGCAAACAATGTTCCAACCTTTGAAATGATTCTTGATTCATGGAGTAGTTGGACGGATGGAAATTGGGCAGTACCTCGTATGCCCCGTGATAGTTATGATAGGCAGAGAGTTGTCAGAGCAATTACAGAATTAGCACAACAACCGAGATTATCTGAAGAAAATAATTGGATAAACCCTACAGGGAAACCAATAAGAGTAAGGGTTGGAGAAATTGATCAAACTAATTGGTCTGAAGACATTATAGAGTGGAAATCTGGATCTAGAGGGACGCCTTTCATTAGAGGTACGCACTTCTCGACTAAAGGTGATGAAATTAGTATACTACATCCAGCATATGTCAGCGGAATAAAAGATGATTCGATTCAGAGAAATCAAGCAAAATGGGTAGGGCCTATTCGCCCCAAGGGTCAACCAAGACTTGCTTGTCAAGCAATTGTTAATGCTCAGTTAGAAAGAAGATTAAGATGGGCAGTAGTTCCTTCAGATTGCGTATTAGGGAACTCAGTTAACTTCCTAGAGTTGCCTGCAGAGGTTCTCGAACGCATATCCGAAGAACATGGATCGGTAGATAATGGTTTGAATTGGTTATCAGTACACCTTAATTCTGAAACTTTAGATCTTTGGTCTCGAGCTTGGGCTGCAAATAATAATGTCAACAACTATGAAATAGAGAATTTACCTTTCCCTAAACCCTCTAAAATACATTCAATTACAGCACATTAACATAATCTGGAACTATTGTTTTCGGTTTCCGGTATCTCCTTTCCTTTCTTCGGTTTTTTTGACTATGAAATACCAAACCCATTAATACATACGCTTGACCTCGGTGAAAGCGTCTTGCGTCAGAATGCATACAAATGAAGGTTTTATTATGGGAATTTATCCAAAAATAGGTATTACTGGATTGCCAAGATCCGGCAAGTCTGCAGTTTTACAAAAAGTAATTCAAATGGTGCGAGAAGAAAGGAAAAATAATTCTAGAAAAAGGTATAAAGACATTATTGGAGGCATTCAAACCGAAGCCATAGTCGAAAATGGAGAACGAGTCGGCTATGCTTGTGTTAATGTCAGGACTGGAGAAAAGGGAATTATTGCACATAAAAATATTGATTCAAGACATAGAATTTTGGGGTATGGGATAGACCCTACTGAGTTGGATAGAGTCGCTGTTCCAGCAATACTTGAAGCATTAGATGAGTGCGAAGTTTTAGTTATTGATGAAGTGGGAAAGTTTTCCGTTGAAAGTGAAGCTTTTGTGGCCGCAGTACGTGCAGCACTAGAATATGATAAACCTACTTTGATGACTTTGCATAAAAAAAGTCGGCATCCGCTACTACAAGATATTCGTAGAAGAGATGATGGCCGAGTGCTTGAAGTAACTCCAGTTAATCGTGCATTATTACCATATAAAATTCATAAATTATTGGAGTGATCATTTCTAATGATTCCAGTGATTTGGAGTTCCCAAAGGTGATTTCTTTTGGATTCACCAGCAAATAGGGTCCAAAGAGTTTTGATTGGGATTATTGTAGCTTTTCTTCTAATGACTGCTTTAGCAGTATCTGAAGGATTAATTCAAATCTTAGGTTGTGAAAAAAGCATTTGTTTGGATCCAAATAACTATGCTTTAATTTTCCCAATTATTTCAATGATTAGTGTTTTATTATTAGCAATGATGTATTTTTCAAGAGACAAAGAGCATGAAGAAGCAGTTCTAGATGGATGGATTAGTCGTGAAAAAGAAGATGATATGAGAGCTCGTCTAAAACAAGAACAACTAGAGGCAAGTGGAGATAGCATGGGTTCTGGCTGGTCAGAAATGGAAAAGAAACATCTAGAAACTGGGTTGAACGAAGAAGAATAGCGAAGCGAAAACTTGACTTTCTGATTATCCTCGTAGACGTTGGAGATAACCATGAGCGAAGTACCAGAGGGATTAATTTACACCAAAGAACATGAGTGGATTCGGCTAGAAGGCAATGAAATTACTGTCGGAATTACTGACTATGCGCAAAACGCATTGACTGATGTTGTCTGGGTTGAACTCCCAGAGGTTGGCGCCACTGTAGATTCGATGGAATCTTTTGCTAGTGTAGAATCTGTAAAGTCTGTTAGCGAAATATATGCCCCAATTGCAGGAGAGGTTGTAGAAGTAAACGAAGACCTAGAAGACGCTCCTGAAACGATTAACACCGATCCGTATGGAGATGGATGGATTTGTAAAATGAATGTTGAAAACCTAAGTGATTTAGACTCTCTTCTCGACGCTACGGCATACAAGTCTCTGATTGAGGAATGAGTAATGACTTCTCTTGGTAAGATTTCCGTATATGTCGATGGGTCTTGCGAAGAAAATAAAAATGTAACATCTGAAACCCCTGCTGGTTGGGGTTTTTGTGTTGTAATTGGAGATACTGGTTTGGGGAAAGGGCAAGGCGAAATTACTATCGAAAAAAGTGGCCGGGTGATTACGAAAAATGAATCTATTGATTTCATTGGAGCAGAGGTTGGCTCAAATAATACTGCAGAATTATGCGCTATAGGGCACTCACTGAAATGGTTACTAATTGAAGGGAGCAATACTCCGGCTGTGATAAGAGGAGATTCCCAGTATGCTTTGAACATTGGTTCGAGTATTTGGAAGGCGAAAGCGAATAAATTACTGGCACTGCATGTACAAAAATTATGGAATGAAGTGGCGTCATTACGTAATCTCTCACACGAACACGTAAGAGCGCACAGAGGTCATCGCTGGAATGAAAGAGCGGACCATTTGGCATACCGTGCAATGCAAGGAAAAGACCCACTTCCAGTACAGTTTTGGAAACCGGGGCAAAGATAGTTCAGTCATCAGATAAAATAGTAATGCTAAGTAATACATACACCGATTGTATTAGAATTAGCAAACCAATTAATGATAGAATCAACGAAGTTGGTGCTGGTAAAGATAGATTGTTTACTCCTAATGAATAAGCTAATATCAAAAAGAATATTGCTACAAGTAATGCTTTTTGTGCAGATAATTTTGGTTCTTTCCAAAGATCTAGCCAAGGCACTAAACCTTTTCGACTAAAAGTAAATCTATACCAAGATATGTAGGAAAACGTGACCCCCATAAGTCCCATTACCCCTAGTGTAAATGAAGAAGATTCCCAGGGACCTGCTGCTGATATTTTGAAAAATGTGGTATTTATTAGAAGCAAGATACCTGCTAAAAAATATTGCCGCCATTCCGGCGCCTCTACCCCACCCATATGCATACCGAGGACAAGTTAGATTTGAAATCACGCCTAAAGATGGTTTTTGAATCATGTAATCTACGCGAGTATATGGTTCATGAATTAATATGGTCTAACTCTATAGATGAGGGACATCTAGAATTAAGATTTAAAGTTCTAAGAATTGGCTTACCGAGAGGCAGTGAACATTATCCGGACGTAGATAATGATATCCGCACAAGATATCTATGCGCATATGTCAAAGGAGAACTTGTTGGGTGCGCCACTTTACAGGCTGATTCCAGAGATGAATGCAGGTACCGAATTAGAGGTATGGCTGTTGACCCTAATTTTCGAAACCTAGGGATTGGTTCTGATATTGTCAAAGCATTGCAGAATGAAACCAAAAAAGAAAATACAGGAATCTGGTGTAATGCAAGAATTCGGGCGGTCCCAATGTACGCTAGATGTGGTTTTGAAATTGTATCGGATATTTTTGAAATAGAAAATATCGGGCCTCATTACGACATGGAGTGGAAAATTGAAAAAGGCTCCGCTGAATCTAATTAATTGGAGCACAGGCCGGGATTTGCACCCAGGTCCGCGGATTTGCAGTCCGCTGCATAGCTACTCTGCCACCCATGCTGTGGCTTTGCGTAACAGACCTTATGTTTGAAGATTCTTCGCTCGGGAGCACCAATTAGAATGAGTTTCGTTACTGCATATCTTGATGGGGCGAATGCATCCCCTAGGGTTCGTGCCTGATGTTTCATCCCGCTACGATGGCCTTGGTGTGGGCTTTGCACCTTACTTACAACCCCCTGGACCAGAGGTAATACGTTGGACCGTCGGTGAGCCTGGTTTTGAAACACCAAGGAGAATTATAGAATCGGCTATGAAAGGCCTAGATGAGGGGAATACGAAATACACGAGGGGAGCTGGTTCGATGGAGTTATGTCAAGCAGTTACGGACTATCTATTCGAAAAACATCAAATTGAGACAAAGGCAGAGAATATTGTAATTACTCCGGGTGCTAAACAAGCTCTGCTATATTCTTTCATGATTACCACGATGCCGGGTGATGAAGCTATTTTACTGGCCCCTTCATGGGCGTCGTACGAACCGATGTTAGAATTCATTGGGGCTGTCCCCGTTCATGTTTCAGTAAGAAAAGATAATTTCCATCCCGATCTAGATGCAATTCGTTCGGCAATTACTGAAAAAACAAAAATGATTTTGCTTAATTCGCCGAATAACCCTACTGGAGCTGTATTTACTCCCGATGAAATTTCAGGGATTGTTAAAATTGCAGAGGAATATGATCTTTGGATTGTCTCGGATGAAATATATGCACGCCTAAATTGGACTGATTACCCACACGTATCCCCTGCAACATGTCCAGGTGGAAAAGAGAGAACTCTTATTGTCAATGGATGGTCAAAATCATGGGCAATGACTGGTATGCGCCTAGGTTTCCTAACCGGTCCAGAAAATGCAATGAAGGCTGCAATCAAGTCTCAAGCAAACTCGGCATCACATGTTCCAACTTTCATGATGGAGGCTGCTAAAATCGCATTATCTTGCGATGATGATGTAGAGAAATTCAATTCAGAATACCTGAAGAGAAGAGAAATTATGAGAGAAGGTTTGTCGGAAATCCCGGGGCTAAGAGTAGGGGACTTAGAAGGCGCATTTTATGCATTTATTGACGTAACAGGTACAGGAATGACTGATGTCGAATTTGCCGATGGGGCATTGAAGGCAGGTGTTCAATTAATTCCAGCGTCATTAATTACAGGGGGAGATGGTTTCGTAAGAGTATCATACGCGGCCGATGAAGAAGTAATATTAGAGGGATTAAGAAGATTAAAGAAATGGTTACTTTAATTTGGAGATATAATGCCATATTTTAAGCGGCATCTCTCTGAAATAAGCACTAATATTAGATAATTTTTATTGTTCAACTTGTGGATATGATTTAATCTCAAAAGGTAAGCGATGTGTATACTGTAGTAAGCGCCCGGCGCTTGATCCGAGTATAAATAAAGTTTCAAAAGATGGTGATGGAGGGGGATTAGGTATGAATCAAGCTCATGGAAAACAAGTTTTTGTTGACTACATCGGATGTAATTTTGATAATGGGAAGAATGGAAAATGGATGTTAGAATTGATGAGGGCTGCAGTGAAAGGTGCGGGAGTAAGAGAGGTACATTCTCATGTTGAAGAATTTGATGGCACTCTAAGTCCGACTGGTTTTGCTGCTGTTGTGCTACTAGATGAAAGTCATGTGAGCGCTCATTGCTATTATGAGAAAGGCATGTTAGCTATTGATGCATTTACTTGTGGAGATGGCGACCCTGGCGTAATTATTGACATAATTCATAATAAATTAATTTCTGAAATGAAAAATATTAAACTAATTAGTAGAAATAAAATTAATCGATTTAACCATTGAGGAATTCTAATGCAAATAAAAGATTTTATTGAATATCATTACAAACATTTCAACGCAGGTGTACTTGCGGAATGTTGTGAATCTCTTCGAGAATTTTTACAAAATGATGGAAGAATGATGATTACTTTGGCGGGTGCTATGTCGACTGCTGAAATTGGGCGATCTCTAGCTCCAGCGATTCGATCTCAAAAAATTCATGCAATTTGTTGTACCGGGGCGAATCTGGAGGAAGATCTGTTCAATTTAGTAGCAAAATCGTCTTATGAAAAAATAAAAGATTGGAGAAATTGGACTGCTGAACAAGATAAGCAACTACAAAAAAGAGGGTTAAATAGAGTTACAGATGTAGCAATACCAGAAGAAGAAGCTATTCGACAAATAGAAAAACCATTACTAAAGTTATGGAAAGATGCTGAAGTTGCTGAGGATAGGAGGTTTCCGCATGAATATTTGTATGATTTATTATTGCATGGCGATCTAGAATATGATGCAGATCCAAATGACTCTTGGCTGTTGGCTGCTGCTGATGCAAATTTACCTATTTTTGTACCAGGTTGGGAAGATTCTACACTTGGAAACATCTTAACAGCTAGAGTAATTGATTGTACTTTGGCATCCCCAGATATTGTTTTAGGAGGATTGCACGCAATGCAAGCATTAGCGGATTGGTATCGAGAAGATGATTCACCGACTGGGCTATTGCAAATTGGTGGAGGAATCGCGGGAGATTTTGCTATATGCGTAGTCCCAATGCTAAGACAAGATGTGAAATTAGACGTTGAACTATGGTCTTGGTTTGCTCAAATATCGGAATCCAGCCCATCTTATGGAGGATATTCAGGGGCTCCGCCGAATGAGAAGATAAGTTGGGAAAAACTAGATCTAGATACACCGAAATTTGTAATTGAATCTGATGCTACAATTGTCCTACCCTTGATATTAGCATCTCTAGAATAATTTAGTATATTTTGTACATACTTCACTAATTCGTAATAACTGGTTATATTTTGCTGTTCGGTCACTTCTTGCAGGGGCACCTGTTTTAATTTGGCCAGAATTAGTACCTACTGAAATATCAGCAATTATATCGTCTGAAGTTTCACCAGAACGATGAGAGATTATTATTCCAAAATTTGCCTTACGAGCCATTTCAATAACTTGTAAAGTTTCAGAGACTGTTCCGATTTGATTGAGTTTAATCAATATTGCATTAGAAGCGGACTCATCGATTCCTCTTTTCAGCCGTATAGGATTTGTAACATACAAGTCATCTCCTACAATCTGAACACGATGCCCTTCGTTCTTAGTGAAATCAATCCAAGAACTCCAATCATCTTCTCCAAAAGGATCTTCTAAGGATACGATAGGATAATTATCCAGCCATGAGGAATATAATTCACCTAATTCTTTACCACTAATTATTCTATTATCAATATGATAATTATCACCATCATAAAATTCTTGGGCTGCTACATCCAATGCAATCGACACTTCGGTTCCTGGAGAATAGCCAGCCTTATTGATAGCCCCTACCAGATATTTCAGCCCTTCTTCGTTCCGTGGAAGATTTGGCGCGAAACCACCTTCGTCACCAACACCCCCTAGCAATCCTTCTTCTTTCAATACGGATTTTAGAGCATGATATATTTCAGTGCCGGCTCTGAATGCTTCAGAAAAATTATCAAAGCCGTGCGGAACAACCATGAATTCTTGGACATCTACATTTGAAGTCGCATGTGCGCCACCGTTCAAAATATTCATCAGGGGCACGGGAAGACTAGTTTTTTGACCCTTTGAGATATGCTCCCAAAGAGGTTTTTCAGATATTTTTGAAGCTGCTCGAATTGCCGCCATAGAGGCACCCAATATTGCATTAGCGCCAAGATTTGCCTTATTTGTAGTGCCATCTAAGGATAACATAGATGCATCAATCTCTTCTTGATTGAAAACACTTAATCCGACTAACAAGTCTTTGATTTTCAAGTTAACATTATCGACGGCTTTGGTTACTCCTTTTCCTAACCACTCATCGAAATTATCTCTTAATTCTACAGCCTCATGACTTCCAGTACTTGCTCCTGAAGGAACTGCCGCACGTCCTAAAAGAATCCCATCAACAAAACAATCAACTTCAACTGTTGGATTACCACGTGAATCGATTATTGTGCGAGCTTTGAGGTCGGTAATAATGCCACTCATTGTTATGCCCACTCGTACTAATGGCCTCAATGTTTCGATTAAAGTGCTAGGTATTTAGCCAACTTAACCAACGTGAAATTTTATTTTGGATCATGGGGATTTCCATTTCCGAACGACACACTTCTTCCCAACAAAGTTGCTCTTCAGAAGGAGATATAGAAAATAATTCAGCCTTGAAAATTATCCCATCAGCATCTATTGGAAAATTCCTCTTATCATCAATAAAACAATGAAGAAGATGTTTTGGATAATGATACATTTTACCTGAATTTGGGCAACACATCATCACACTTTTTTCTAAGAATAATAATGATGCTCCAGTTGCTTCATCAATATCGTGCCCTATTAGTTTGCAACTAACAAGAAGAGCTGCTACATCAATATTATACCATTGAGATTTTGACATTGATAAATTAAGTTTTGAAACATCATCTAAGTACTCTTGAACTCGGAGATGAGCCATCGCCTCATCCCCTGACATGTTCTTCCTAATATCGGCAACCCATTTCAATGCAACTTAATCTAAATCGTAATACTAGTACCGTATTTGTTACCTGAATACGGAAAAATGATAAGAGCAAATGATGCTCAAAACAACAATAACAATCAAAAAGGGTTCGCTTTGCGGAGTAATCATGGTAGAAGTAGATTCACTAGATAGAGCAATTTTGGCTTACCTCCGAGATTCGGGCCGAGCGCCTTTCGTAGACATTGCAAAAAAGGTAAATGTTACTGAAAGAACAGTAAGGACTCGAATGAAAAGAATGGAGGATGACGGGGTAATTCGCGGCTATACAATTAGGGAAGCGGGTATCGGATTGACCGCTCTAATTCGCCTGAAAGTAGGTTCGGGTGTCGAAATAGGAAGTCTAGCAGGAGAGTATTCAGGATGGGCTGGTGTAGAATGTATATACGAAATCAGTGGAGATGCAGATTTAGTAGCCATCGTTCATGTAGATGATACTGTTTCACTGAGGAATTTACTAGATAGGATGTGGTTGGCTGCTCCAGGGGAAATTACATCAACGCAAACAGAACTAGTTCTAGAACAATATTAATTATTTAGTCATTTGATAAGAATAATATTTTAATTTTTTATTTCTAAATGCTTCATAGACGGGGGTTCCTTGTACCCCGGCAAATGTTTCAAAACTACGGCGAATTGTTTTAGGAACTAATTCTTCTATTGTTGCCATTTTAGCATCATTTATGGAATCTAAAGCATCCAGTACTTCTGTTGTAATTTCCCTTTTAGAGATTATCTTAAATCCACTATCTAAGAACATTTGATTAATTGATATCATCGACTTGTCATCACGAAAATCTGTCCAACAAAAACTCCCTCCAACTCTTAGTACTCGAAATACTTCGTTTATAAATTTCGATACATCTCCATAACAATGAGACGATTCTACATTATAGATAACATCAAAACTAGAATCGGGAAAAGATAAATTTTCCGCATTCCCTTCTACAAAAGATAGGTTTTTTTGTCCATTATACCAATTATTGCATAGTGAAATTGCCTCGCTAGAAAAATCTACACCAATCAAAGACGCAGGTTGCATTGATCTCGCAATCCAACTCGCTCCTCCTCCGCGACCTGACCCTACTTCCAGTACCTGTTTATTCTTCAACAAAATATTCCGGAGATTCATATCGTATAATTGAATAAAAAGACGGTGTGGCTCGTCTTGTGATTCTAAGTCCGGAGGTTTTTCATCAACGTATCCATAATTCATGAATCTGAAATCTTGTTTGATATGCGATTTAGATAACTTCTGATACCACCATTGCCACAATTTGTTTTGTAACCATGAAGGAGACAATTTGAGTATTATTGCAAAAATTCTTGCAGGGATACCCATGGACATTTTTACACCTATACTTTCCATTTAATAGAACAGCCTATGCTTTCGGTTCTATCTTGAATAATTTTTTCGCCAGAAATTAGAGAATCAATTGCCCCTGATAGTTCAGAGGTTGTCGCATGGGAAGGGTCTCTTGGAGAGTCGTCGAGACGACCTCGATAAACAACAATACCTGAGGAATTAATGAGATAGAATTCTGGAGTTCGTTCTGCACCATATATCGTGGCAACTGATTGATCAGCATCGTGTAAATATGCATAAGACATCCCTTTTGATGCTCTTTTAATCATATTTAGCCAAGAATCTGATTCGTAATTCACGGGGTCATTAGAATTAATACCTACAAAACCAATATCGTTTTCTTTAGCTTTCAAAGCCATTTTTTCTATCCTAGATTCTGATCCTACAACGTAAGGGCAGTGGTTGCAAGTGAATGCAATAATTAGGCCGTTATTGCCCATTGTTGTGGAGAGAGAGAGGCTCCCCCCACCTAAATCGGAGTTAGCGTTTGGCAATTCAAATAATGGTGCTTTTTGGCCTGGCTCAATCCCATTGGATGTTGACATATCAGATGCTAGCGTTAGGCGGTGTTCAATCCTTTGGAGAAATCCTCACCTTAAGAATTTCTTGCCTATCAGATGATTCCTGTAATCTCCTTCGCGCTAGGCGATGTTCAGGATCTATATCGAGGACTTTTCTCCAGGCAATTACTGCTATAGTCGGGTCTTCTCCTTCGTGTGAAATTGCTGCAATTCTTAGTCTTGCATCGAGGTGTTTAGGATCCTGTTTAGCCGCTGCTTCAAAATCAGACTTTGCTTCACCGATTCTGCCGAAATCAAGGTATAGAAGCCCCCTTTGATACCAAGCATCGGAATGTGTTGGGTCAAATCTTATTGCATCATTCAATGGCTTCTCTGCTTGTTCAGATTTACCCATGGCAATCATACAAGCCCCTAAATGCACTAGGCCCATTATATGCTCAGGGTCTCTAGAAAGAAGTCTTCTTAACTCAAGTTCAGCTTCTTTCCAGTCACCAAGATTCATCAGAATTTCTGAACGTCTCTGTTTAGCTAAATTCAATTCAGGAGCTTGTTCAACAAGGAAATTAGCATCATCAAGAGCGGTTGCTAAGTCATTGGCTAGTAATGATGCTGAGCATCTATTCAATCTTGCACGAACATGATTTTCTTGAATTAAAAGAACTTTGGTGAAGAATGATTGGGCTTCAATGAATCGCCCTTGCCTAGCTGCTATCATCCCTCTAATGAAAGGTATTGAAGGATGATTTTGAACATTTGTAGATGCCTCTGAAACCAAAGCATTGGCCTTATCTAATTTACCCATCTCTAAACACAAATGTGCTTCTTCTAAAGAAATTGAAGGATGGTCCGGGATTAATCTTCTCGCTCTCACTAAGGCAACTTCAGCTTCTTTGGGTGAACCTTGATACCTGAGTGCTCGGGAACGGCCCAACCAAGCAAGTCCCGATTCTCTATCCTTCTCTATTGCTAAGTCAAAAGATATTGTCGCATCGAGTAATACGATATGGTCATGATTACCAGTTTTATCCCTATATTCATCAGCTGCCAGCAGGTGTAATCTTCCTTCCATTACATGTAATGAAGCACTTTCCCAAGATTCAGGAGGAGCTTCTTGTAATACTTTAGCAGACCATTCAATTGCTCCTGCACGGAATAAAACTAAACTCAAACGACCTCTTGCTTCAGCGTCAGAAGGATTTTTTTCTAACCACTCTTCTAACACAGCCCTCGCTGAATCTAGTTTATCTTGGTTTTCAAGTATTTCACTTTCTAACAGTACAGTATATTCTCCCAAAGCAGACGCTCTTCGTGCGGCTTGAAGTGCTTCCTTGGATCGGTCTTCAGCGGCCGCTAACAATTTTGCTTTCAATAACCAAGCACCAGAATTTGTTGCATCAAGATACAATGCTTTTTCGATTGATTCTAGAGCAACTCCAACTTCTCCTAAAAGAAATAATTTGTTTGACTTGGCAACCCACCCCTCAGTAGTCGATGGATCTTTGAGATGGGGGTTTATTTCATTTTGTACATTATTTGCGCGATTGACAATATTGGTTGAGTTTGTTTGATCGATTGATATCTCAAAATCTACACCTAATGCCTCTAATCTTCTGATATTACGACTTAATCTGACATCTTCGCTTCCGGATAGTAAAATCGCCTGTTCTTTCAGAACCTCTATATCGTCGGGATTTATTGCTAAAAGGCGCTCTAGAGTCCTATCAAGTGTATCTAAATCACCTTCATCCCTCTGAATAGAGGCTAATGAATACAATACAGAAGAGCCTTCTGGTGAAAGAAGATGTGCTCTCCGATAGAAATCTGAAGCTCTAGTTGATTTACCTGCTTCATGAAATAATTCGCCAAGACATCTTTGTTCGTCGCCATTTAACTCTAAATCTTCTGATTTCATTTCCGCTTCTGTAAGAATCGCATCTAATCGGATTACAAGAGGTATTACCCCTGGAATTATATTCTCTCTGCCTTTATTTTCTGAATCACTTTGATAATTAGAAAGAATTGCTCGAGCCGCGTGCGTAGCTATAGCGCATGATTCACTTGAGCTAATAGTCACGTCCTGTTCAAACAATAATGATTCTGCTGATTCTAATGACTTGTGAACTGACAGTAACTCATGAACTTCAGGAGTTTCACCAAGTATTGTATCCACCCCTCTAGAAAGTAAATCTAAACGATTAGATGTACTTGTAAGATTACCCTGTAAATTCCCTAATCTAATCTGCATTTGCTCTCTTTGTTTAAGCACCGATTGATGCCTTAGCCATAAAGTCACTAAAGCAATTCCAAATAGCCCATACAACGCAAGAATTGTTAGCGTCGACTGTTCCATCCTACTGGAGCGGGAATGAGAGACTTTTGATGGCTTCTGCTGTTGACACGGTTTATGCCGCAATTTCTTACGGAAAAAAATCTCACCGGAAGCGACCTAAATCGTTGGTTTTTTCAAAGATTTGAAGATGAGTATGCTTGTACACCGGATTTTCTAGTCACAGTTCCGACTGATGTGCCCATTACATTCTCAATTCCTGCACCAGATGCTAAAGTGAAGATTCGATCTGTTATCTTTCCTGAAAATACTAGGCCTATTGCTCCTTCTGATTCTGCTAATTTAGTCTCTAGTGAACTAGCACCAATTGGCTCACTTCCTGAGCCATCAGCATTAACAATTACTGCTTGGTTTCTCTTTAAACCTTCTAATAATTCCGACCAAATTTTAACTTCTTCTGGGGCCTCTAAAACTTCTTGCCCTCGCCCAACTGCTACATCATCTTCTTTAGCTAATTCTGCTTGAATACGTGAAACAATTTTGTTAGCAGTTTCTTTCTGACTCAAACATTTTGTAATTACTTTTCCTTCAAGATGTTCGACTTCTCTGCTCGTTGGAGCTAGAGCTACATGAGTCAAAGATTTGCCTAATTTACCACTAAGTTCCATCAATAAAAGACGTCCCCCTCGGTCACCATCTACGAATGCTATAACAGTAGTTTTGGATTTTGCCAAAGCAACTAGTTCATCTTGTATTCCTGAACCCATTGTTGCTATTGCGTTTTTAATTCCAAATTTCAATAAATTTCGAACATCATTTCTACCTTCTACAATTATTATTGCATCACTCTCTGAAACACTTGGTCCAGCAGTCATACCAGAAATATCTTTCTCGGTATCTAAAGTTAAGACTGCTCTTACCTCATCTAGTATATTCTTAGATTCATCTTGGCCTGAATTGACCATATTCAAAAGTAGAGTTTTAGCACGATCAATGACGTTGTCCCTCTTTGCAGAACGGATGTTTTCAATTCCTGTGACTTTAATCACTGCTTTGCAAGGACCTATTCTATCAATTGTTTCAAGAGCTGCACCGATAACTGCGGTACTAACTTGATCAATTGAAGAGGATAGTGAGATTTCACCTTGTACCTTTCCTTTATTCTGATTAAGCGTAACATCGACATGCCCTATTCGGCCTGTGCGTTGTAATTTTCTTAGTTGTAACTGGTCGCCAAGAAGTCCTTCGGTTTGGCCAAAAATGGCTCCTACGACGTCTTTTCGGGCGACTGTGCCGTCACAACGTATTGTTGCGTGTATGATATATTTTCCTTCTGTTGTTGACATATTAATTCCTTTCCGGTTTTCAGCCCAACTAGGGGGCTTCACTCCCTTTTGCCTTCATGGCTTTTGGGTTGGATGGGCGCAAAACGCCCGCGAGTGTGGCTGGTTACCAACCCATACGGGTAGTTGTGTCCTTCATGAAGCCTCCTATCGTCTCAAAATCGTATAAGTTGTATTTCGGCTACGCCAGCGCTTTGTTATTTTCATCTTCTAAAGTAAAGAGGAAATAAGGATAGAGATTAAGTCATAGGGCTATGAACGGAGTACATGGTAGAGCCTTCATCCGATAGACGGGCGGTATTTCGAGGAGTCGTCAGCTTGGCACTATATGATGGGAACCTTACATTTGGTGAAAAAAGGTTAATCACAAAACTAGCAAGGGCTTTGAGACTGGATGATGATGAGCCAAAAATGGTTTATGATTCAATTATTCAAGATGATATGTTAGAAAGCAGTATTTCACTAAGCATTAGTGATAAGCTCTCAGTATATGAACAAGTATTGGAAACTTTCCTAATTCATACCAATAGAACTGATGACGATTTAAGAGTGATTGCTTACCTAAGGCGCGCTTTTGAAATTAGCGATTCTGAACATCGTGCGATTCTAAGAAGCCTAGATAGGCAATTGGAAGATATCGTACATCGTAATGTTAGAGAGAATATTAGGTATGAAATGAAAGAAACTATGGATAGGCTTTCGGAAATACTCGACAAAATTCGAATCCAAAAATGAGTTGGCTCTGATGGCTTTGGAAAAAAATCTCGATGATTTTTTAATTAAGCAAAATTCTCGTATACATTTATCCGATAGAAAACTGGCTAATTTAGTAAGAGAGGCTTATCCAATTGGCGTACCGGCCTTAATCATGAAATCAAGTACCGACAGGATGATGGATTCATCTGGCTATTCATTTATTTTAGGTACGCCAGATGAACTTTTGAGGAATTTAGCATCGTGGCTAATAACAAATGCTGGAAATACTCATAAAATATTACTAAAATTGATAGATAGATTGTGGAAAAGGCATGGTAGAGAAGATATTGCTTTGGCTGCTATACTCTTAGCGAATCTCGACCACAAAGGGATGGGGTCTGATCCCTGGGATATTCTTGAAAAATCAATACATCCTATGGAATCCGTAGATTCTCTATTACTAAATATAGAAGAATTATTGCGGGCTAAACGCCCCCCTCCGACTCAAGAACAAATGCTGGATTTAAAATCAGGAAAAAAAATTAAGCAGCATATGTCTCTAATGATTATTTATGCAGCAACACTTCATGGGCATAAGTTTTCTTCGGAATTAATCAATGAAATTATGTCAATAGAAATTCCAGAAGGAGATTCTATTTTAAGTAGAATAAAGGGTAAAATATCATCACTTGAAGGGCAGACCTGATTGCTGAGAAGGCTTTCCGAAGGCCATGGTCGAACGTCTATTACCTTCTGACGACCCTATTGCAGAAGAAGTTCTTGAATGGACAATTAAGCGAGATTCAAAAGATATTAAACAGCTAATGCGATGGATGGAAACATCCGAATTAAGAAGAGATAGACAAGTATTATTGAATCGTGCGATGGATTTAATGGATGAAATCCAATATGCACTTAATCGATTAGGCGAGTTAAGGTGAGGACATGAAGTCTTTACTTCTAGCAGGGGGAAGGTCTTCTCGAATGGGACGAGATAAAGCATTGATTGAGATTGATGGTTTACCTATGATAACAAGGGTAGTCAAGGCACTGGTCGGTGCGGGAAAAGAACCTATTAGAATAGCAGTCTCAAGTCCTGAAAAGATGGAGGATTATGCCGCAGTTATAAATTCTAATTTTGATATTGAATGGGTACTAGATTCTATACAGCACGCGGGCCCTGTTGATGCCATTATTGAAAATTTAAAAGATCCATTATGTTTACAAGAAGAAAGTATTCAATTGGCAACTGTAGATGTGCCTTGGGTAACTGCAGAGTTTTTCACCAGTCTGGAAAATTCTATTTCAAAAAGTGATGATGTCATTATCCCAACCGATGGTGATGCTTTACACCCTTTACTTTCTTTAGTCCGACCAAAACTTTTGATTAAGTCCTTGGAAAGTTGGAGTGGGGGCCCGCTTCAAGAAGTATTTCAACAAAGCCCGCACTCACTCCTAATGATTGACCCAGATATAATAAAAAATATTAATTCAATGAATGATTTGAAATGACGGGGACAAGTATAAGTGAGAGATACATTAAACTGCCAAATAAGGTGACCATATGGGAATTATAGAAATGATGAAATTTGACGACGGCGTGAATTTGACAAGAGGTAATTGGTGGATGTGGACTATTGGGCTGTTCGTAGTTCAAATCGTAGTTGGAATAGTTCTGGCTATTGCTAGTTTGATGGCTGGCGATGCAGTAGGATATATTCAAACCGCTTTCACGCTAGTTATCGTATGGATGATGTTAGGAGTTGCTGTAGGAAGATTAAGGAATCGCGGTTATACCGAACTTGTAGAATTTGCATTAAGAATTATTATCGCTCCTTGGGCACTTATTGAATGTGCATTCCTAGAGGGTAAAGAATTAGCTGCTGAAGAATAGATACTGTCTAATAAATTAAGATATTTTCAGAATAACGTAAACCGATACGTTGGAGAAAAACTCCGGCGTATCGGCTTTTTTTAATTTTACAAATCTTGGTAAATAAATTTTATAAAATTATTCTAATTATTCCTTAGTTACAGGGCTAAGAAGTAAATACCGATAAACAGGTGAGAGACCCATCTGCTTGCATTATTGGTGCCATGTCAACTGACATCAGCCTAAAACCTTCATTTTGAAGAATGTTTTTTGTCTTAGGGAATCCTGCAGCGATGATTAGTCTGTCGTTTGAATATCCGATTGTATTGGATGCATAGCTTTCTTTGTTTGGAACCCAGAGTATCTCTTCAGCAAAATTAGAAAGTTGATGTTCTGTGAGATGGCCTTCTGCAGCAATTATAGTTCCCTCCCTAGGAGATGAACATACTGTTGTTAGATGTAAGGTAGTATCTGGGACTGTAATAAATTCTGCATCATAACCATCTTTTTTCACATGAGAGGCGAGGAAGTCTCCTCCCTCCTGGTTGGTGCGTGTTGAACGCCCGATCAAGTATCTATCATCAAAAAATATCACATCACCACCATCTAAAGTTGCCCCTTTGGGCATTTTGATGATTTCTGAAAATTCACTCATATGTTCAAGAACTGCTTTTTGTTCACCTTCTCGAGATGGATGGCCCATGTTGGGAATTAGTGCCTTACCATCGATCATTATTGCTGTATCTTCTACAAAGCAACTATCTGGAAAATCTGTCAATTCGGGGAGCACTGTAACCTCAGTTCCATGCGCTCTAAGAGCTGTTACATATGCATTATGAGAACCCACTGCTTCTTCGTATATTGGCGTTTTAGTACCAAAATAACTAGAAAGTGCATCGCTATAATTAGAAGAAATACTCCTAACAACAGCAGAATTTCGACTTCTGTCGTATGCACCAGGCATGTGCCTCCGTCCGACTATCCGTTGATAATGCTTCGGAATACGGAGATGAAGTGCCTGAATAAGGAACGAGATTTACCACAATACATCAATAATTGTGATTTAATATACCTCTTATTCATCAACTGCCTTAATGCACGAAGGTTATGGAAGACCTAGTTGAGGCCACTGATAATGAAGGAAGAAAAATAAGTCCAATGCTTCCGTCTGACAAAAAAAATTACCTAATAGACATAGATGGAACTGTTGGAGAAGACATACCCAATGAAGAGCCTGAAAGAATGATTGCTGCTGAAGCTTATCCAGATGCTATCGAAACTATAAATCGATGGTTTGTTGAAGGGCACCATATTTGTTTCTTTACCGCCCGTACAGAAGAACACCGATTAGTTACTGAAACTTGGTTGCAGGAGAAAGGCTTCCAATACCACTCACTCCTAATGGAAAAGCCCCGTGGTGGAAACTATCACTGGATAGACAACCACGTTGTTAGAGCTACTCGCTATACCTCCAAATTCACAGATTTGGTTAAGCGCAACGTAGAGATTGAAGTATTCGATGATGAATAGCTTCAATCGTCTCTACGTGGTAATAGGAACGCTGCCCCTAACATACTGATAGTTGCAAGAAGACCGCCAAATCCTGGCATATTTGGACCGTTTACCACTGATTCTGAAACGTAACTATCTGACCATGAATCGTACAAATCAAATTCATAATTAGGATCCATGTCGGTTATCTCTAACGTATCTCCTGCAGAAATCATTCCATCCATATCTAAGTCTCCGTAAACATAACTTGAGTCACCTATTGCACCAGTTAAAGAATTAAGACTTGCTTCTCCTTCAATCATGCATTCTGACCTTTCATCGGAATTGCATAATAAGAACTGAATCGCGAAATCATTCAAAGGTGCTTCGAAAGTTTGGTTAGCAGCTACTGTAAGGGATAGGCTTCTAGGTTCTTCATCCGAATCGCCTCCATCATTATCATCAAATTCATCGGAACCATCGGAACAGTCTTCGTCGCCATCATTAACATAATCTTCTGGTATCTCTTCACCAGAATCACAAAGGAACATATCATCTTCATCATCGTCTCCGTCGTTTGTAAACATTTCATTATACAATAATTCGAATTCATAGTAATCTAAACCACCGCTGCTATCATCGTCATACATATCGATCATATCTGAAACACCATCAAGATCTTCATCAGACATGTTATTCATATCTATCCATTCTGATGCTGTGACATTTCCATCACCATTGTCATCGAAATGATGGAAGTAGTCCTCCATGCTCATTTCACCATTATTATTAGAATCTGATATATCTGCAATAAAGGATTCCAACTCATTGATATCGAGTAATTCGTTCATATCATAATCTGAATTGTTAAAAATATCGTGGAATGAATCATAATTTTCTGAATTCTCTTCATCACCAAATGCATCCCAGAACTCTTCGAAGCTAAGATAGTCGTCCATATTTGTATCATACATATCTAGTACGTCTTCAGGTGAAGGTGCCTCATCGTCATCAAATTCATCGGAACCATCGGAACAGTCTTCGTCGCCATCATTAACCCAATCTTCTGGTATTTCTTCGCCAGAATCACAAAGGAACATATCTGGTTCATTATCATCATCAAATTCATCGGAACCATCGTAACAGTCTTGTTCGCCATCATTAACCCAATCTTCTGGTATTTCTTCGCCAGAATCACAAAGGAACATATCATCTTCATCATCGTCTCCGTTGTCGTCACCACCGCTCATAGATAATCCATCCCAGTGTACTGGAATAGCAGTTCTAGGTAATGTTTCATCGACTGTTATTGATATTGCATCGCCCCACATAACAGCGTAAGACATGTGCATCTCACTTGTTGCATTGCTCTGCACCATAGAATATGACATTAGATTCTGACTTTCATCAATTAAAATTGTTAAATTAAGAGTATCGCCTGTTTCATTAGTCGAAGATAGATACATCGTTTGAGAATTTGTCACAGGATCTAATGTGAATGACATTGTTGCATTCATCATATCAAGGTCATCCATCATATCATCTTCACCCCCGTCATCCATCATATCTTCGGCCATAGAGTCGGCAAGCATAGGCAATACCCACTCCATAACGTTCGGAGATGCGTCTCTAGTCTGGTATGAATCATCGACAGTTTCAGCCCCCATTTGAGTTACCATCATGCCAGATAATTCATTATGGACATTAACTACCTCTCCAACCTGAATTATTGTAGTTACAGAAGTTAACATCAATGGAATTCCAATGTGCATTGACACATAAGCTGAGTTCGAAGATAAGTTGACTTTGACTGTTTCTTGTACATTCATAATTATTGTTTCCTCTAATCCCATATCTTCGCCATCCATTGGCATAGTTATGGACATAGAATACCCTGCAGAAGTGCTCTGATTAAGCAATCCTTCGATGGTCATTTGTTGAGTCATAGAATCAACGAAGACTTGCATAGATGCAGCATAAATACACTCACCTACTAATTCAGTTGTTGCATTATCATCGAAATTTTTAGCATTTTCATCCATACAGCCAATTACATCATCAAGCAATTCTTCTAAAGTCGCTTCATCAAGGCATCCTGCCAAAGGAGTTGCCACTAATATTAGGCTTGCAAGTATTACGTATACACGGTTCATATTATGTAGCCGATATCTTTTGTTATATGAACAGATTCCCGGCATTCTTTTGGCTCATGGTATGAAAAGAATAACATATTCTAGTGAATACGACCCCCTCATGAAGACACGGATGATGGCCTCTCTAGTTAGCCTAATGATGTGTGTAGTCGCATTTTCTGGATGCCTTCAACTAGGTGATGGAAATGGCGTTATTTCAGAAGAAATCATGCCTTCAAATGGAATATTTGTAACTGGACCAGATGGAGTTGCAATCGATGTGCCACCCATGCCTATGAGTTTTGTTTTTAGCGATGTAGGAGAAGATGGCCCAGAACCAAGCATCGGTATTACATCGAGTGGTTGTATATTCTTCATAGCTTTAGAAAAACCTATGAGATCTTGTGACTATGGCTTAACATGGGAAAATTCGCGAGATTTTACTCAAGCACCATTCACTAGTGACCCTTACGGCTGGGTAGACCCAGTAACTGATCGTGTGTTTAATATTCATATGATGGGATTAGAATCTACCTGGATTGGTTGGTCAGATAATGATGGAGAAAGTTGGTTGGGCAACCCTCATGATTCAGGGACTACTCCTTTGAATGATCACATTAAACTCGCAACAGGGCCTTGGGTCAGCGATGGATATGGAATTCCTGGCTCATTGTCTCCAATTTATGACGAGGCAGTATATTTTTGTTACAATAAAGGATTAGGAATTTTCTGTTTCACCAGTTTTGATGGCGGAGCTACTTTCGAATTGGGAGGTCAGATATTTGGACTAGCCACCGATGATGGAGGTTTACATGGAGCAATTACAACAGCTCCGGATGGAACCGTTTACGTTACGCCGCGGGTAGAAACTCCAGCAGTAATTTTCTCTAAGGATAATGGTTACACTTGGGATACTCGAACAATGGGTGAAGATGCCAGTACACCAAATCCTCGAAAAAATAGCGAAGTTGCAACCGATACAGATTCTAATGCATATCATATATGGTCTGGGGCCGATTTTGGAGTATATATGTCAAGAAGTACTGATTCTGGGGAATCTTGGGAACAAGATAGCATTAGAATAAGTCCAATAGAAGTAATTTCGACTACTTTTCCTCAAATTGATGCAGGAGATCCAGGGCGTATCGCAATAACTTACCTCGGAAGTGAAAATGTAAGTGAATTAGGTGAGTCGGATATTGATGAGGTTAATTGGACAGGGAATCCTCACACTGCTAATAATAATGTACACTATCATTTGTATATTACTTACAGCTTAAACGCATTAGATGAGAATCCAATATTCCATACTGTTAGAGTTTCAGATGATCCTGTACAAATTGGAAGTATATGTTTGAATAGTGGTGATTGTCGAGATATAGGTGGTTCTAATAGAAATTTGCTGGATTTTAACGATTTACATATAGATAGAGATGGTCGCGTTTATGTGGCCTTTGCAGATGGTTGTACTGGAACCTGTGCAAATGGAAATAATTCACAGCCTGAAGATTCACGCAGTAAAACTGGTGGAGTTTACTATCTTGAAAATGGCCCGAGCCTATACGAATCCGTTGGTGATTTAGTAGAATTGATTATGGAATAAAATATGAAAATAAGATTACATCAGTTTCTTTCTAAGTGTGGGATTTTTACTTCGAAGAATGAAGTTAAAAATGCTATATGGAGTGGAGACGTTTCAGTTAATGGTTCGACTGTAAAAGATATTAAATTTGAATTCAATCCAAATACAAAACCTGTAACTTTCAAGGGAAAAGTGTTGGCATTACCAACTAATGATGTGTATTTTTTGTTGAATAAATCAGAAGGAGTGATTTGCTCACGGTTGAATGATCAAGAAAAAAAGTTGAATAAAAAATCTGTATATGAAATTTTTAGAGATAAAGTTTCTCCCACTATATATGAATCTCTGATAACAGTCGGAAGGCTCGATGAAGATACAACTGGTTTTTTACTAGTTACAACCGATGGGAAATTGGTTGATAAAATTACAAATCCTAAAAATCATGTACCTAAGGAATATCTTGTTGAAACAGAATGGGGGATTACTGAAGATGAAATTTCTAAAATAAAAAAGGGAGTTAAAATTAAAATATTAGATAATGAATATTATGAAAGATATGTTTCTCAACCTGCAAATATTACATTGGATGATGAGAATATAGCAGTATTAACTATTCAGGAAGGGAAAAAACGGCAAATTCGTCGAATGTTTAGTGCGCTAGGAAATTATGTGATTTCAATACATCGCTTAGCGATTGGAGGGATGGCACTTTCAAATTACAACATTAGTATAGGGGAATTTCAGGAAGTTACTCTCGATGAAATTGAACAACAGGTTTTCGAGTAATCTACTTACTACAATAATCATCTAAAGTCTGTGGATAAAGTAAATGTTCTACCTTTTTTACTCTCTCTTGTAATATTTCAAGGGTGTCTCCCTCGAATATAGGAACTTCCGACTGGGCAAGAATTAGACCAGTATCTACTCCTTCATCGACCAAATGCACGGTGCAACCGGTTACGTTAGCGCCATCAGCCAAGGCATCTCTATGAGCATGAGCTCCAGGATATTTTGGCAATAGTGAAGGATGGATGTTAACTAATCGGCCTTTCCATTTTTTCACAAAAATTGGTGTTAAAATCCTCATATATCCACTCATTATAACAAGTTCAATATTAGATTCAATTAATTTTTCATGCACTATATTTTCATGTAAAATTCTTTGCTGATATTTATCTTGGATTATAGGTAATTCTATTGCAAAAGAAGTGACGTTAAAATCTGAACCATAATTCAAACCTTTTGAATCGATGTTATCTGAAATAATTAGTTTAGTGGCGTGGCATGATGGTTTGGATAATTGATGATTCAGTATAGCAAGTAATCCCGACCCACCTCCTGAAATCAATACTGCTATTCGTAAAGGATCGTCTATTGATCCTCGACGAGGAGGTATATACGAGTCACCCATAGTTATCGGAAGAGGTGATTGTGCTTGAGAGTTGGGGATTATTTGTTATTATGAAAACATATTGCTTTATGTTTGATTGATGGGTCGGAGTTTTATGGACAGGTTACAAACCATTGACGAGGTGGTTGAAAAATACTGTGTGTCCAGTAGCCCTCTGAAGAGTAAATTATACATTGGAACAGGGTGTTTATTTGTTATTTTTGCCATAATAGGGATTTGGATACCTGGTTGGCCAACGGTATCTTGGGCAGTTCCCGCGGCATTTTTGTTCTCCCTATCTAGTGAAAAATTATTTAGAAAAACTCTGAATAATACTTACTTTGGTAATTCAATTTTTGATTACTATGCTACTGGAAAAACAATTCCTAAGCATGCTAAAACCGGAATTATGATGATGATTTCAATCATGAGTTCTGCGTCTGCATATTTCGTTTGGTATGTTTCAACTAAAGGCGATGGAGAATGGAACGATATGTCGTCATGGAATGGCGCAGATCCAGGATTTGGAACCGCTACAATAATTTTAGTTGGAATCGCAGGATTGTGGTACGTGGGAATGAAAGTTCTAACAAGAGATTAAAAATACTAATAATTGTAATACATGACTTCATAGGTTAATGTATGGCTGTATATTCATGCGACTAGGAAAAATCATCAGCTTTTTCTTGGCCTGCATTATATTTTCAACTTCTTTTATTGCGATTCCTGTAACCTCAGAAGAAACAGTAATGACTCTTCAGGAAGAAATTATAATCAGTGTCGACAGTACCAATCTACGTTTTTCACCAGCAGAAGTAACTATTGTTGAAGGGCAAACGGTTATATTCTTTTGGGACGGAGAATTATTAGAACATAATGCTGTTGAAATGAATGGTTTTTTTGACTCGGGTGAACCGGGAAGGAATGTATATTATGAATTTACTTTCGATGTTGGAACGAATGGAGTGTATGAATTTGTTTGTGAACCACATGAACTGGCTAATATGGTTGGAAAAATAACTGTGAATCAAGCGCCCCCTGTTGACGTCATAGAAGATGATGAAGATGGTGTCAAAAGCGAGTCTGAGTCGTTGGTGGATTCTTTTTGCCTGACCTTTCTTTTGGCAATATTTGGGGCAATTGTAATCTTGCTAACTTACGGAATAAGAAAAATGAGAAAGGTGTAATTATGGAGATTTTAAATTTAAATCAAATGCCTATATTGAAAGAAGATCAGATGATTATCCCCTTATTCACCCTAGATTCACTTCTTTTGCCCGGTGATGAAATGATGATGAGAGTTTTTGAGCCAAGATATAAACAAATGTTAGATGATGTAACTCTTGGCGATTTACCATATGGCCATGTAATGTCTAATCCTTCGATGCCGGATATAAATGGCTGCTCAGTGCCGTATGACGTAGGCACGTTAGTAAAAGTAAACGAGCTACAAGAGCAAGGCACTAATCTTCTATATAACGCAATAGGAGGAGGTAGATTTCGTATTGTCGCACTGATTGAATCCGCTTTAGAGCCTGAATTCTTTAATGCTGTATTTGCTTCAGTCGACGACTTGACTGAACAATATATTGACGAAGTGCCAACTGGAAAGCTATACGTCAGAGGAGTAATAGAAATGATACCTGAACTAAAAGGCGATATTGAAAAATCTAAGTGGGATAACTTACTTTCATTATGGATGTTATATATTGAACATATCGCAGAGATTAACGAAATGGATGTTAATGATTTTGATATCGAGAGCGAGGTTAGAAATATGTTTTTAAAATTAGATTATGAGCATATCTGGATTTTGGCATCTCTAGTTTTAGACTCTTTGGATTCGCAAATATTAGCGTTAAAAGCAACCCATGCTGAAGAAATATGCAGTATTATTGAATCAAACATACAAAGTAAACTGAATGCGATTCGGGCATTTAGACAATCTAACGAATAGGTGTATAAAGATGAAAGATGATCTATCAAAATTAAAAGATATAGAGACTTGTTCAAACTGTTTTAGCCCGAGGATTGTACCTTACATGGGGTATGAAACTGGAAAACGTTTTATTTGCCAGGACTGTGAACACATAAGTGTAGTCACAATACTTTTCGAAGATCTAGAATCATTAGTAAAATTTCTACAAGAAAAAAGAGAAAATGAAAAGAATAATTAATTTAGCGATTCGAAAATATAGTACTTAGTGTAAAAATAATCTTTGACCGGTGAAAAGCATGGCCATCCCATGTTCATTTGCTGCATCTATGCTTTCTTGATCCCTCATAGAACCGCCCGGTTGTACTACTGTAGTGACTCCAATTTCATTCGCTGTGTCTATACCGTCACGGAACGGGAAAAATGCATCGGAGACCATCATGGAACCTATTGCTCTATCACCTGCCCGTCTAGCAGCAATACGTACTGCTTCAACGCGACTAGTTTGCCCGGGACCAACTCCCACGGTTGCAAAACCTGTTTCTGTTTGGGCTACCAACACTATTGAATTTGATTTAACCTCAGAAAGCACCGTTGAACCAAATCTTGCTAGTGATACTAAATCGTCATTCCCCAATATATTTGTAACGCATTTAACAGATGACCAGTCTATACTTGGAGGGCCTTGGACTTGTGCAACCCAGCCACCATCTAATTGCCTAACTCTAATCTCATCTTCTCGTGGTAAGAATTCAGGCATAGTTAGCATTCGCCTATTTTTCTTTTGAGACAGTATTTCTAATGCTTCAACAGTATACCCTGGAGCAATTATACATTCTAAGAAATGGCCGCCTATGGCTTGAGCGGTTTCTTCTTCGACGACTGATGTAAATGCAACTACACAACCAAATGCACTCTCGGGGTCGCTAGCTAATGCATTTTCCCAAGCGCTTTTTTGAGAAGAATCGATAGCTGCTCCGCAAGGATTAGTATGTTTAATTACAACACAGCCCTGATTTCTAGTTTTGTCCATATCTTTCAACAATCCTCGCGCTATCCTTAAGGCTCCATCTAAATCTAGATAATTATTGAATGAAAGTTCTTTCCCTCCATGCTGTATTGCGGCAGCTAAACCTTTGGGCCCAGATACTGATGATGCTGGATAAAAAGATGCAGGCTGATGTGGATTCTCGCCATAGCGGAGCTTGACGCCGGTTTCTGAAGCAATATGAATTCGATTTGGGGTCGGACCTCCAATGAATCTTTTTCCAAGTTCGTTACTTACAGCTGCATCATATGCTGCAGTGCATTGATATGCCGCTAGAGAAAGCTCTCTCCTGACATCTAGGCTAATATCTAGAGAATTGCCTTTTGTTTCTTTCATAGCATCAATGATGATTTGATATTGACTTTCGTTGGTAAGGACGAGGACGTCCTTATGATTTTTAGCAGCAGACCTGATCATTGTTGGTCCGCCGATATCAATCATCTCAATTAATTCAGAATTGGACACGGGAGGACTTTTTGCTGCAACTGCTTCAAATGGATAAAGATTAACGCAAACTAAATCGATTGTCCCATAATCCAATTTAGCAAGCATTTCCATGTCATCTTCTCTATCACGCCTAACTAAAATTCCTCCATGAATCGCAGGATGAAGCGTTTTGACTCTTCCATCGAAACACTCGGGGTGTCCGGTTGCTTCACTAACGTCAGTTACTTCTATACCAGCCTCTCGTAATTTACGAGACGTGCCGCCAGTAGAGAGAATTTCCCACCCCATGTCAGATAATGATTTGCCAAGATCTACAATACCAGACTTTTCCCATACACTGAGTAGGGCGCGATGTGTTGCCATATCTAGGCGTAGAAGCATATGGCTTGAAGTGTTTGTGACCTATTCTTTAATCGCCACGTGATGAAATTACTTGATCTATACGAAGCATACCAATACTTGTCTCGCATGCTGATTGGAGAGATTCTTCAATAAGTGTTCGAGGATGCCAAACTCTAGCGACCGCTGAAACATTTCCATCTGAATCAATACCAGTGAAATATTCATTATTTCTTGTAGCAGTACGTAATTCAAGAATCCTGTCTAATGGGTCATTTCCTGAGTTTTCAACTAATGCCCCTGGTATAGTTTCCATTGCTCTTGAGAAAGCATCCATTGCAAGTCGAGCGCGCCCAGGTTCCGATTCCGATGCTATTCGTACCGCTTGAGCAATCCGGCTATGTATTGCTCCACCACCAGGTAATACTTCTTCGTCTTCCATCGCCAGAGATACTGCTCTTAATCCATCGTGTAATCCTCGAATGATCTCTTCTGTAGCGATCTCTCCGGCACCTCCAACTTCAATTGTAACAAGTCCGGGATTTACACATTCACTGATTCTAATTATGTCTTCAACCATTTCACTTGCTTCATTGCGCTCCCATAATACATTCCCACAAAAACCTAAATCAAGAGGATTAAGGTCTAGTACTGAGTCAACAATATTGGCCCCTGTTGCCGATGCTGAGTTATTGATTTCAGAAGAATCTAACTCCCCGATTACAAGAATTTTCTCATCTGCTAAATGATGTAATATGTCTTTATCTATTTCTCCACCAGATAGGACTAATTTAGCCCCACTTTTTATTATCGCTGTGGCGAGAGATCTCTTTCGATCTCTTTCAGCGTCGACAAATGCATCTAATTGATTTGCAGAGGTAATTTGGATTTCTGCGGTTCGAGTCATTTTTCTAATTTTTATGTCGCCTGAGATTACAGCAACATTGACGTCAGATAATCGGTTAGGTAAACTATCCAAAAGAACTCTGCGACGGAAAGCAACACCCGTTATTATTCGAGAATCTGTAATGTTACCAACATTAGATTTGAACATAGCTATATTCTCTGCACGAGGTGTTTCTTGTTTTTGAGAAATTAATGTTAGAGATTTTACTAACATTGATGAAAACAAATCAAGAGCCCCCTCAGTACCTTTTCCAGTAAGTGCCGTTTCTGCTACTCCTAATAATTTCTCTTCAGTAATTTCTTGAGAATCTAAGTTTATTTGAATTTGGGCTATTTCAAGAGATAATCTAAATCCCTCAACTAAAGTAAGGGGGTGCAATCCTTTCCTCAAAAGATGGTTTGCTTCTTGAAGAAGTGCCCCGCAAAGAAGCATTGTTGTGGTGACGCCATCTCCGCAGTTTTCTTCCTGTGAATTCGCCATAGAAACCATCATTTTGGCAGCAGGATGTTTTACTAACAACTCGGCTACTATTTTGGCACCATCATTAGTTACTGCCGTAGTTCCATTCGTTTTGTAAAGCATCTTATCCAGCCCCCTGGGGCCAAATGTAGGTTTTAGTAAATCAGAAAAAACTCTGGCGGCAGTAATCAATTTTTCTTGGACTGCTGTGCCGCTTGTGATTGATGTTTGTTCGGAGACTATCACCACTGGAGGTTGCCCCGCCCCATCACTCATGCTTCAATCGGAGGTAATGGCTGTCATGAATCCTTTGAATACAATTTTAATTGAAAAATGATTTTTATAAGCAATAGTTCTATCCATGATAGCCCTCCTCCTCCTGATATGTCGAAGGTCGTTAGCATCATTTGTATGATGCTTTGTTTATCTTCAATGGCAGGAATTATTTCTCCTGTTTCGGCACAAATATTACCTGAAGTGATTCTTGAATGTGATGATGAAATAGAAATAAATCTCGGAGAGGATACAGTGGGAAGAATTGATTGCGTGGCAGAAAATCCTTCATCATATCAAGAAAAGATCGATATTGAAGCATGGGAGTATTCAAGAGAGTATGTTTTTTGGTCTGATTCATTTACAATTGAAGCAGGAGAAAGTGTGAATTTTGAAGTAATAATAGGCTGGCTAGATAAGGAAGCGAAACCAGCAGAGTATGTGGTAAATATTACCGCCACTATTAGTCAAGTCGCTGGCGCCCCATATCCTCAGGTACAAGAAATTACAGAAGAAGTGATTGTCGTTATAATCGAATACTCATCTTGTGAGATAGACATGAGCGGTTTCGGTGGATATTGGACTGGTAGTGACGAGAAGTTTGTTTCTGGAGATGAAATTTCTATTTGGGCAGTAATAGACTGTTGGAGTAATGTAGAAGTAGAAGTAAGTTATCAGATTCATTTGTTTGAAAAAAATATGGGTTCATCTTCATGGCCAAGTGGTTTTCAAAATATAGATGATGTTTGTTCCGTAGAAATTGATATAGGAAAGACAACAACGAAAGATGATTGTGATTTCAAAATTGGAACGCCTACAGATTTAGAAAAGGTTTGGGAAGGTTGCATAGTCATTATTGAAAAGGGTGATGTAAGGCCCAATATATGCCCAGAATATCCAGTAGGATTAGTTCTGAAGGTAGAGATATTACAAGAAGAGAGAGGGTTAGGTATTGAATTTGGAGGAAATGAGTCGGTTTTGGAACAGCTTGGCATAACCGAGGAGCAAGTTCCAGTCATAGCAGGATCTATTGGAATCTTGATATTAATAATTGGCGGATTTGTCTATTATCGTAAAAAAGGGCAAGAATATGAATATGAATAAATGATTTATTCAAGAACTAATATGTGCCACCTTAGAGACATTGTGATAAACAAACTAAGACCTAATGATGCGGTTTCTGGGAATTCAAGTAAATTTACATAAATGAGATACTGGAATCCGGTTAATAGTAAGATTACTGTTACATCTTGAAGATGCGAATAACCCCATCCTGATTCTTTTAAAATATGGTTTCGATTTTTTATAACCCACAACACAGATACTGTCGATAGTAAAACTATGATGTGCCCCATTATCCAACCAAAGGTGGGCCCAAAAGCTGTAACAATTGTATCTTGGAAAGACCCTAATACAAGTGAAGCGATATCAATCATGATTTTGTCGAAATGCTACTCGTTATTGAAGTAAATGCTCAATTAGTCTTTGATTATACGATATTATCGTGCTGGAAATATTGCTAGAGTGCCCGTTACAACTTAACATGCATGCCAATACGGAGTGACATGGAAAGCCCCTTCGTAGTCATTGGCATGCATCGAAGTGGCACTAGTCTAGTATCGCGCATATTGGATAAATCTGGTATCCTAATGGGTCGAGATTTACAAACGGATCATGAATCTAAATTTTTTATTGAATTAAATAAATGGATCTATCAAAATGCAGGAGCAGATTGGGCTAGACCTAAAGCACTCGAAGAATTAATCGACTATGAGCCAGCAAGAAAACAAGTTGAAGAGTATTTGAGAATACGAATTGCAAGTTCTTCTAGTAAAAAATTTTCAGGCCGAAATCTCAAAAATGGATTGTTTGATATGGATTATAAATGGGGCTGGAAAGATCCAAGGAACGGGCCATCTTTGCCCATATGGAAAGATATTTGGCCCGAAATGAAAGTCATTCATGTCGTTCGCCACGGGGTTGATGTAGCCGCAAGTCTTCATTCTAGAAGTATTAGAAATTGGAACGATGATGAAAATCGATTCAAAAAATGGATTAAATTATACAAGTGGAAGAAGAGCAACTCACCCATAAGGAAGGGACAACGGGCTGCTACGCTTTCTCATGCATTAGAATTCTGGGCTGAACAAATGGATGTTGAAAATAAGGTCATTGATACATGCGAAAACATTTTACAAATACGCTATGAAGATTTATTGACAGAACCAGAAGCTGTTGTGAAAAAGATTTGGAATTATATTGATAAAGAAGTCGATGAAAAACTACTAAGAGAAATTGGAGAAATGGTTGATCATAGTCGTGCATATGCATATAAACAAAATCAAGAACTGGTAGAATTTGCTGGAAAAAATAAAACAGTATTAGGAAGGTTTGGTTACTCAGCATAATCTTTTCAGTTTTGCATACGGCGATTTATCTCCTCACACCAAACATTAACATTGAAATTGGTTAGTTCTTCGAATGATTCTAATTCTTTAATGAGTTCTTCTCCACAAGTATTGTAATGTATATTGCCTAATTTGTGTGTAATGCCCCTTTTACTTAGTATTGGTAAATTATAGATATTGAAATCTCTCCTCTGTAAAATTTTCACTATTGGGAGTTTTATTATTGAAGGAATAAGGGAAAATATCGTCCTAGTTAATTTCCCTAAAGATGTAATAGGTCTACGGGATGCTGCACTATTAGAATGCCTAGATTCTTCGAGATTATAGTCGTGATTTTTAATCTCAAGAAAGGTTTCTATTTCTCTTAAAATAGCGACTGGTTCGGTTTTTAATCGTCCACTATCAATTATTACAAATCTATCTAAATTAAATTCTTTCAACCATCTCTTCATTGATGAGCCATACATAGAATCATCACTAAGACGAGAATCTTTCCAAGCTTTTTCGAAGGTACTCCAATCTGCACCATTAGAGGTCGCTTCCTTGGTATTCAAAACCATATTCCAATGGCTGAAGGAGCGGGAAACGGGTTCTCTCAAACAAAGAATAAATTTTGCATTTGGTAAGTGATTACGGATTCTTGAGGGAGCCAATGGGCAGGCAAAGGTATGGACAGATGCGTCTAATTTAAGTCCCTGACCATTAAAATTACTCTCAAATTTAGACCAATCCGGTTCCTCGTTCGAACGAACAAATGTTCCTCTATGCGATGCTACTATATTCGGTTCCTTGGGGTCTGAAAGATCGATTTCATTGTGCTGGTCTAGAACATAAGAAAGCCAAGTAGTACCTGCTTTAGGTGCACCGATTAGAAATATATCTACCTCTGGCATTGGTAACGACTCATAATTGCCACACACCATATCTTATTTCACTTTCATCGTATGACTAATAGTGAGAAAATATTTGTTTACCAGAACTCTTGTAGAGAATAGACCTATAACTCTCATGCCTTTCATTTGTTTATTCCATGCACATTCTAGTGATGACTCGTTCGACTCTTGCGCACGGCTTTGGTGGTTTTCAAAGACAATGCGTAGACTTGTGTGAAGGATATGTTGCTAAGGGCCATCAAGTTACTGTAGTTACAACTTCACATCCTGATAATCTAGAGATAGAAAAAAAAGAAGGCTATGTTGTACACTATCTCAATCCATCAAAACCTACCAAATTATCACGAAATTGGTTTAATAAATCAAGAATATTAGTTAAAGAAATACATCAAAAAAATCCTATTGATATTATTCATAGTAACGAGTTCGCAGCGACGGGTGTTATGTCTTGGGCGAATAAACTTAGTATACCGATGGCAGTAGTTTGCCATGGTTCCTTAAGGACTGAATTACTTTCTTTTCTTTCGTCGGCGGATAAGAGACCTCGGTATTGGCATTGGATGATTTTGACCCCTTTGCATTTATTCAGAAGATGTCTGTTTTGGGAATTTCCTATGAGGAGAAATTCATCAAAAATAATACTTGTATCCCCTACACTGAAACGAGATTTTTCTTTGTTTTCGAAGAATAAAGTTCGAGTTATAGAAAATGGTATAAAATTGCCAAAGAGAATCGCTTTTGTAGAAAATAATGCAACATTGAATCTGCTTTGCACGGGAAGAGCAGATCGGCAGAAGGGTTTTCAAAAGGCAATAATGGCGGTACACCAAATCAAGGATTTAGATTTACACCTAGATATCGTCGGGACAGGATCTTACTTGGGCGAACTAAAGATTCTTGCTCAGAAACTTGACGTTGAAGATAAAGTGACTTTTCATGGACGTGTTGATGATGAGGAATTAGATAGGATTTATGCGTCTGCAGACATATATTTGATTCCGACTATGAGATTTGAGGGATTGCCTCTGGCATTATTGGAAGCGATGTCCCACGGGATACCTACGATTTCGTCTAAAATTGGCGGAAATGCAGATGTTATTACTCATGATTTCGATGGGTTATTCATTAAACCCGGTGATATGAAAGAGTTAATCGCATCGATTAGGAAATTGGGGAATGATGTGGAAATTAGAAAGAAATTTTCGAATGCAGCTAGAGAAACTACCGAAAAGAGATTTGACAAAGAAAGGATGATTGAAGAAACTCTTGAAGTTTTAGAAAAGATGGCTTGAGGGAGTAAATATGGGAACTATTTACTCAATAAATATCAGAAAAGATGGCGGGGTGCCTAAATATCCTGTTTCGAGCGTGTATTTGGGAAAGAATAACGTGGAAGGAGATAAGCAAAATGATTTGGAGTATCACGGTGGCCCTACCAGGGCAGTCTGCTTATTTTCATTAGAAAAGATCGAGGCCTTACAAAGAGAAGGCCATCCTATTCAACCGGGTACCACTGGAGAAAATCTCACTATTGAAGGAATAGATTGGGAATTAATGGAGATAGGTTCTAAACTTTCTATCGGAGAAGTAGAAATTGAATTAACAGGACCTGCCCCCCCCTGTAAAACAATATCTGAATCTTTTGGTAGCGAGGGGTTTATCAGAATTTCGGAAAAAAAATATCCTGGATGGTCGAGATGGTATGCGTCAGTAAACAAAGAAGGTTTGGTTTCTCAAAATGATGAGATTTCAATAATTTGATTTTGTTCAACATATTATTATGTAAAACCGCTGAGGAAGCGCTTATGGCAGTGATATCGAGTTTGAACTATGATTGTAGTCATGTACCTGTTGTTTCGCCATTATGATATATAGAGGACATCTGGCCAATCTTAAAGCAGGGGTACCCGAGTGGTCAAAGGGGCTGGGATGAGGTCCCAGTGCGTAGTGCTTCGCAGGTTCAAATCCTGTCCTCTGCACCATAATTGAACTAATGGCGCCCTTCATCAAAAAGGGCCCTAATCCAAGGTATAATTAAATATTGCAGCGTCTCCAAAATAGATATGCACGTTGCAGGAAAGATATTTTTGGTACTAGGTTTAGTGATTACTTTAGCAGGGGTCGTAATGACCGTTATAGGTGGAAATTCACTGTCAGAATTAGAAGAATATGAGATCGATGTAGAGGGAATGTCTGTTTGGAGTAATTCAGATGGTAGTACAGATTATACATATGATGCTAATGGAGATATGTACGTAATGGTTAGAGATGATGTTCGATGTGACACATTCACTCTCACCATGGAAAATGAAACAGGGGTGAATCATTATCAAAATGATGAATGCACTGAAGATGGCGAGAAACCATCTACATTCGAAGATGATCCAAAGGGCTGGCACCAGATGGGCACCATCAGTTGGTGGGATTATAATTCTGGAGAATATACAATTGATTCGAGTGCTGATGTCGAGCTAGTGCCTGAGTGGGCAGTTATAGGAGATGTAGCCACTGATGCTGCTGGAGGAATAGCGGGACTATTGGGCGGATTTGTCTTTGCCTGCTGCGGCATTTCATTCATGATACTCGGAGGAATCTTTGCCTTGACATTAAAATCTCCAAACAAACCTCAAGTGAATATGGCACAAGGTTCATCAGGATTTACAACAAGCACTTCGACTGTTTCGAGTTTTACCTCGACTACGCCGTCTAAAGAAGATGAATTAGCAAGTTGGGATGAAAGCGAATCCTGATTCTAAGAATCAAAGGACCGCTTAGTTCAACAGGATATTAGTTTTCGAAGGTTGCATGAGTAGTACGCATGTCGCCGCTTTGCTTGTTCTTTTGATGGTGACAGCGCCGCTCAGTGGATGTTTTGCTTCTTCGGACAATGATCCTCGTGAAGGGGACTTATCGGTCAATATTACCTCCCCAGAGAGTGGGTTTTTTCAGGATGTTGAATTTACTACATCAGCCCAAATGTCTGTATTCATACCATATTTAATAATTGATCCAAATACGGGTTTTGTTCAAAATTCAACTGTGATTGATCTAGAGAAAGGTGATTCTGAGAGTTTATCGATATTGGCTCCACCAAGAGTGGACTCAATGGTATTTTTAATAGGAGAAATGGGTAGAAATTATTGGCCAATTAGAGACCAGGGGGAATCTTGGAACACCTGGGTGATTAGAGGGGGCGATCAAGGAAATTCTAACAATGGCATTGAAAGAGTGGTTGCTGACGAAAACAACACCTATAGTACTGTAAATAATAGTATCAATACTGGCGGAGATGTTGCTACTAAATTTGTTAATATTGAGAGAATTATGTCAGTAGAAAAAGATGAAGGTGGGGAATTCTCAAGCGGTATTGTTCATGGAAAGCTTGTTTATGATAGACTCCATGAAATTACAGACCCTACAGATTCTTTTGACATTATAGATGGAAAGGAAGGTTATTATGATCGTTGGGCTGGACAAGGTAATCCAGCTTACGAAGATGCTGCCCAGTACCTCAGTAATGAGTTGATATCTTTCGGTCTGGAAGTTAAAACACATAGGTATGAATTTACAGACATCTTAGGATCTCAGAACCCTGAAGCGTACAACGTTTGCGCATATAAATGGGGTTCAGAAGTTGTTAATGAATGGTTGGTTTTTGGTGCACATTTTGACATTGCACCTCCTGCCAATGCTGTCCTCTTAGATCCTCATATAATTGGGGAAAGAACATATGGAACAAGAGTTGGAGCATATGACAATACCGCAGGAACTTCTATGGTACTAGAAACAGCACGCGCCTTAGCTGATTTTGAGAGTAGAAGAACTATGGTTTTCTGCTTATGGTCTGGTGAAGAAGGGGGTAAAAGAGGGTCGGATTATTGGACAGAATATTATGTTAAAGAAGATAATCCTGATGTAACTATTACAAATTATATTAATTTAGATATGGCGGGAGTAAATTGGCCTGGTGGTGGGGGTGCTCCGCATGGAGATCCTGATCCTGCTCTTGATGAAGATGGATACCCTAAAGATGCTGAAGTATGGCCAATGAGAGTCTACATTGGACCTGGCCCGAATCATGACCAATTAGATCAACCTGAGATGGTGGGACTTTCAAATTGGATAGGTTCAGATGCTTTAGGGTTAGAAGAACAGATGGGGACTTTAGTTGGTCTAAACTATTCAGCAGACACTTGGAAAACTAGTGTTTGGCAAGATATGGATAGACCTGAAATTATAGTTTATGAAGATACAACGGCAAGAAGCGATCATGCTAGCTTTCAAGATAATCTTGGTGTTGTAACCGTCGGTTTTGGAGGCCTAGTTGATGGTTATTGGTGTTATCATCAAGTTTGTGATACGTTAGAAGAAATGGAACAATGGATGGATACAACTGGTAAAAACTATGGAGAGGAAAATACAGGTGTCGCTAACCTTGTAAATAGTTTAGATATGATCACTTGGTGGGCATTGATGACATTTTTCCATTGTGATGAAAAGCCTGTTTTGAATGCTTTACTATAACTAAATTAAAGAGATGATGATTTATTATGGCTAGTGGAAAATATGGCGATAGTCGCGCAGTAGACCTTTCAGACTGGGGGAGACCGATCGCTCGTTTCTTTGCTAAGAATCTGAAAAATACCTCCGTGAGTGTATTGATGGTAACCCATTTTCACCTATTAGCATCTATTTTTTGTGCATGGTTAATCACTCAAGAAATGATACTTGAGGGTTGTATTGTACTTGTAATTAAGGGCGTCATTGATGCTATTGATGGTGAGTTGGCTAGAATAAGAGAACGTCCCTCTCATGTTGGAAGATATTGGGACACGATTGCAGATACAATTGGATTGATACTAGTGATGTACGCCTTTGGAATATATTTAGATTGGAGTCATTTTCTAACTGGCGGGGTTATTATGGCAGTTCTATTTCAATACTCTTTGTTCAATCATTTTTCAGTCCGTGCAAGAATAATTGGCTCGGGCGACACCACAAGCCGTGTTGATGAGAAAATATGCCCCACAGCTCAACCTTGGGAAAATCAAAAACATGTTAATTTTTTACATAAAATATATCTTATCGGATTCTCGTGGCAAGATGAAATAATAAATTTCATAGCTGGTAAGGGTAGTGAAGATTTATCTTTTGAATTAACCATGTCGTCATTATTAGGGTACGGCGTCCAATCTCTTTTGATATTGGCTTTGGCCGTGAGCACAAATATTGGATTGATTGATGAATTGATTTTTCAAATTAATGGAATAATAATGCTACTTGTTCTTTTGAGAAGCCGGATCTAAACAATGCCGGGAAAAACTTAATCTTCGAAGTAACAGATTAACTGTTGCATCGTAGCAATTATCGTGTCGTTTCCTGTTTGATTATAATTTGTTTTTCATCTGCTACGGTGCATATGATTATTAATTCTGAGCTCGATAGTAGGAGAATTGATATGTTGAGCAAATAATTAATTATCTTGATAATTAAGATATTAAATTTGTAAGTTGGGTTGAATTAAACCATACTAAACTAATACAAACAATAAACCAAAAGAAAAAGATAGAATCAGACCATTTCTTTATCTTTTTACCATCCAGTGGGCCAAATGGTATCATATTAAATAACGCTAAGCCGCCATTTGAAATGCACCACCACCAAAGAAGACCTCTTTCTTTATCAGCGAACGGAACTGTCAATGAACCTGAAGTTTCTAAACCTAATAAAATAAGGAATATTCCAATAACCCATAGCACAATATTACTCAAAGGGCCCGCTAAAGCCACCTTACCAAATTGTGATTTTGTAGTATATCCATAAATCATCACTGCCCCAGGTGCCATGAATACCCATCCAGTTAATGCAGCCAAAATAATGCCAAATCTAAGACCTCCAGGTGAAACGCGAAACTCCGCCCAACATTGATAACTTCTAGCCGTAATTTTATGTGCAATCTCGTGTAACAAAAAAGCCGGAGAGATGACCGCTCCGAGTAATATTGCCCATTTTACAAATTGTAATGGGTATGCTAATGCGTTAAAGATACCATTAGTGGCAAAAAAACCTAATGCTATAGTAAAAGCGAAAACAGCTTGGAAAAGATGTTCTTTCTCTGTTTTAGAAAAATGCCAAATTGATCCTGTGTGAACTTTTTTAGGTTCAGAGTTCTCAGTTGCAAAGGTTCGGAAAAATGGTTTCCCAACGTTGCTTCTAGTAACGACACGAATATGTGGTTTACGCCAATTTCCATCATCCCTTGTACGAGTATGTGTCTTGGAATTATTATTCATTTGGTCGAATGGATCTTCGTCCAACCAATGTGCACGAGGATCTCGCTTTTCTGTCATATTGTTTAACTCCACGAATATGGTCTGTTTTAATGCTCGTAATTTCAATCTTCCTCTAATAACTCACTAACGTCCTCAAGTAATTCTTCCCAATACGAGTCGGATTCTTCCGGGACTTTATCACTTATTTTCAATAATAATTCTTCAATTTCTTTAGAAGTTAAAGCCTCAGATGATCGTTTTCGATTACTTGCTACATCACGAATTAATGATCGTTCTTTCTTTTTCCTTTGTGCTTCAAATCTCTGTTTGACTTCTTCGGCTGTTTTAGGTTGAGAAGTTCCTTGATGGGCGTCAATCAAGGATTTATAATGTGTCATTAATTCAGAATGTTCTGAATTTTCTATAAAGTCAGAAGGATTTGCTAACATTGTTATGAATTCTCTCGATAATCTGTCGGCTTTGGTTATTGCAGGTCCTGAAGATATCTTATCTCTCGCCTTTACGTGGGAAGAGATACAAGATTTACATCTCTGGCTGCCAGCAATATCTGGAGCATCGCAAGACAAGCAGCAGATGGCAAAACCCATCTGTTCCATGGCTCGCCTTGGTAGAGACATGTGTCGAAGGGTGACCTTTCTACCAATGAAACCTACCAATGTTTGTACCTCTGTTCTGAAAAACAGAATTTGATAAGTAGGATTATGCTTAATATCCATATGAAGCCTATCCTAACTGACCTTGGCGTTGCATCTTGTCTAGTAAAAAATAATCAAATTCTCCTCGTAAAAGAGGCCGCTGGTCCACAAAAAGGTCTATGGGGAATACCCAAAGGATCTGTCGATAAGGGCGAGTTGCCATATCGGGCTGCGGTTAGAGAATTGAAAGAGGAGTGCGGCATTAATGGTTCTGTAATCGGTTTAGTTGGAGTCAGGGAATGTTTAATTCAAAATTTACCTGCAGTGTTTCTAGCATATCTAATTGATTGTGAATCATCAAAAATAATAATTAATAAAAAGGAAATTGAAGATTTTGGTTGGTTTAATATGAATGATTTTGATAGCCTTAGATGGATTAGTGAGGCAATGAAAGAAATTGCGGCTGAGGCGATTATAGGTAGATCAAGAGAATTAATTGACTATAGCGAAGAAAGAAGCTCTGATTATCTCTTATATCTATAATTCAGATTAATTATTCGCTGCATCTATACTCTGCGGCGTAACCAACACATTAGCTAAATCTCGATTAATATGAGGTATTAGCATCTCGGATAATGAAGGTAAAATGTGTACAGTACAACTTGGTCCGCATGCTGGAGCGAGATAGTCTTCACCCGTATCTGTAAACACTATATTGATCCCGTGTCCTGCGGGAAGTAAAGCATCAATTGCTTGAAATTCCATCATCATAGTCAATTGTTGAGAAGGTAAAACTGTTTGAGGATCATAACCGCCCGCATGATACCTGATATCCATTGTAGCATGGCCCAATCTTATACCTGTTTCAGAGTCCCTTAATTCTGCGAATATTTGGCCGCCGTCCATTGTTGCAACCGCTTCCAAATGTAACCTAATAAGGCCTGAAATCATAATGTCTTCTGTTTCAGAAATGGCAGAACAAGTTGTAGTAACGGTTTGTCCACCGCCCACGGCTGGAGCTCCTCCGCCTGTAAACGCCCCTGAACTGGAACATTCTGAAAGAGGGACTGAAAGCCATTCTATATCTTCAGGAGGCCATGTTTGCTCGATTCTCCATTGGCCATCATTCCTCTGAACTTGAGCAACAGCGTCTGGTTTTGGACCGTTTCCTTTGAGATAGTATTCATACCATTCAAATAAATCTTGAGCCCAATCCCAACGCGTCATATTGTGAATTGCCTCTCCACCATATCCACTATCCTGGGCATTATGTTTGGTCCATTGATCAGGATAATTATGCTCCCATTGCCCTAATATACCCCTTATTTCGTACCCTGAATCTACATAATCTTGATACCAATTTGTCCCAATAGGTCCCCCAAATACTTGGTGGGGATCTACATTCCAATCTTGTAATCCCTGAACCCAATAAACACTGCCATTCCAATTTTCAAATGCCTTATCGATGTGACTTCTTTCATCATAATAATTCGACATATAGGGATCTAATTCACCTGCACCATACGTCACAGGTCCAGCAAAAAGGCCTTCGATAATATCGGGACATATGTTGTCTAAATCATCACCATTATAATCTACAGTACTGGAAAAATAATTCATGTGCATAACTTGACTTCTGGCTTCCGCACTACCATTTTTATAAAGTAAAGGGTGTAGAGCAGTGGTTCCTGAAATTGGAACGATTGTTTTCAAATATTCGCTACCTAAAGCAGCAGCCTCCCATTGTGTTGCTCCTTCGTAGGATTTTCCGTAAAGACCCACGTGCCCATTAGACCAATTTTGACTGCCTAGCCATTCTACAGCATTGTGAATCCCCAGACCTTCTCCAGCCCCACGGTAATCAAAGCAACCTGTTGAAAGCTCGGTACCAAAAACTGAGACCTGGGCAAAAGCATACCCATGCGGAACAAAGTTTTCGAAAATAAATTCACCACGTCCAGCACTTACTACATTTGTGGGAGGAGATTCATCGCCCTGTGCTCCATATGAAAAATAAGGACTGATAATAGCGATAACTGGTACATTCTCTCCTTCAAGAGTGTTGCTTGGTAACCAATAAGAAAGGTGGACTGAAGATGTTGCAGGTCCTGTTTCCCATATATCGGAGGTGTCTACATCAATGTCTACTTCTTCAACATCAAGTGCAAAATAAGGACCTTCCTCTAAAGTATAAGAGAAGGTATGGTTATTCTTCCATTCAAGAGTATGTCTATCAAAAATAGAAACATAGGAATCATTCGCATCCGTTGTTGTTGTTCTGTCATCAGAAGAAAATAAACAACCAGACATGCTCACTGCGACAATAATCATTGCCAAAGAAAATGCACATAAGCGCCTTTGCATGAATACCCGAGAAGGTTCGAATATTGTAACCTATGTTTTCAAAAAGGTCCTTTCTACCGCAAAGCCATGGACGACAATAAGATTCATGAAAGTAGATGGATTATATTGGGGATTATGAGTTTGAGTTTGGTCATCGTAATGCTGAATAATGTCACATTGAATGTGGCATTACCTGAAATGTCTAAAGATTTGAGAGCAGACAATAGTGATTTACAATGGATTGTTGACTCATATGCACTTATTTTCGGAGGGACTTTGCTAGTAATGGGAGCTCTAGGGGATCGTTTTGGTCGAAAGAGGGCTTTACAATTAGGGCTATTACTCCTTGGTTCGGCTTCGGCCGCAGCAGCTTTTTATGCAGATTCGTCGAGTGATGTGATTATTGCTAGAGCTGCAATGGGATTTGGAGCTGCTTTGGTTATGCCCGCAACTCTTTCCATTGTAATTGTTGTTTTTCCAAGAGAAGAAAGGGGAAAGGCGATTGGTATTTGGACTATGATGGCTGGTATTGGGGCTCCAATTGGATTACTTGTAGGTGGTTGGGCTGTTGAAAATTATGATTGGCAGATGGTTTTTCTAATTAATATTCCAATTATATTAATCGCACTTCTTTTGGGGTTGATTTTTGTCCCTAATTCAAAGGATAGCAAAAAAACTCCTTTAGATCCTGTGGGCGCTATTCTGTCGATTGCTGCCCTGGGAACTATTCTTTATGCAATAATTGAGGCTCCTTTATTGGGCTGGACTAGTAGCGAAATGATTGCTATTAGTGGAATTGGTGTTGCTTTAACCTATGCCTTTATTCAATGGGAGAAGAGGGCAGAGTTTCCAATGTTACCAATCAATTTCTTTAAATTTAATGGCTTTTCTTTAGGTTTAGTAGCAATAATGCTGGCATCTTTCGTAATGTTTTCTTTTATGTTTACGCAAATGTTACATTTTCAGCTAGTTAGAGGCCATAGTGCATTAGAAGCCGCTGTGAGATTCTTGCCATTACCGATGGGATTAATGCCCGCAGCAGCAAATAGCGACAAGTTGGTGGCTAAGTTTGGTAGTAACAACGTCATTTCAGTGGGACTTGTTTTAATGACTGCGGCTATGGCTATATTCACTACTGTAGAAATTGATTCAGAATATATTCGTCTTGCCTGCATTTTCGCATTACTTGGTTTTGGAATGGGTTTAACATTGGCTCCTGCCACTACTGTTGTAATGGATTCTATTCCTTCGGATAAGGCGGGAGTAGGTAGTGCCACGAATGATGCCAGTAGGGAAGTCGGGGGCGCTCTTGGCATCGCAATAGGAGGAAGTGTACTAAACGAATACTATCAAAGAAATATGATTGTCCCAGAGGGTTTAGAATTAGGAAATCTTCCTCTAGAATCTTTTCCAGCAGCTATGCAAATCGGAGGCGATTTATTGGCAGAAGGTAATCTCCTGGGTTTAGCACTAATAGAGAATGCCCAACATGCATTTATGGAAGGAATGATTGCTTCGGCAACAATTATGGGAGTTATAGCTCTCATAAATGCAATATTAGTTAAATTATATATGCCACAAAAAGTTGCTATTAATTCAACTGTTGAAGAATGATTATCCTAAACGCCTTTTAAGTTCAGAAATCAATTGTCTTGGAATTGGACTTTCTACTTTCATTCGCTCACCGTTAGGATGATCGAAAGTGAGTGAAGAGGCGTGTAAACAAAGTCTGTTAACGCTTGCTTTACCAAATCCATGTCTTGTATCGCCTATTACAGGGCACCCTAGATTTTTCATGTGTAAACGAATTTGAGCTCTTCTCCCAGTATCAATTTTTATCCGAATAAGGCTATGTTCAGGGCCCTTCTTCTCTAACCACCAATTGGTAATTGCAGATTTACCTGCGCGCTTTCCTTCAGGCACTAGCCTCATCCTCTTATCCCTCATTTCTTGAATTCTTCCCGTTTCTATACCTGATTCGGTAGGGGGTTTACTATGAACGACTGCATGATATATGCGTTCAATTGATCTATCTTTAAATTGATCTTGAAGATTGTCGCGAATTTCGGTAGAACGAGCTAGAATGAAACAACCCGAAGTTTCTCTGTCAAGCCTATGAACAAGGTGTGCACGGGTTTTGCCATTCTCCCATGCCCAAGCAAATACTCGATCAAACATGGTATCGGCTTCCCCCCTATCTGTAGCTACAGATAGAAGCCCTGCTGGTTTATTTACAACAATAATCGACTTATCAGAATACAATACTTCGGGAGCAGGTATTGTAGATTTATACTTTCCAACCGTCTCATCGCCGTCAGATTTTGAAAGTACTGTAATAGTGACGCCTGGGGAAATCTTAGAATTTGCCCTAGTTACTTTTTCACCATCGGCCCTTACACGTCCATGATCAATCATTCGACGAAGAGAATTCTTTTTTGCATCCGGATGTAAAAGCGATAAGATTTCTATCAGTGTGGCCTCTTTCTTTACCTTGATATTGGGGTCAGCCATGATGATGCGATAGGGTCTCTGCATTCAACTTTGCTTGATACTTACAGTTTCTTGCCAAGCATTACTAAAGTCCCGACAAATCCTTCTTTAACTCCTGCACGATGCATTTCTACATCGATAAAACCTGCGTTTAACATCCCTCTCTTCCATTCACTCTCACTAAATGTAGCCATTTTTACATTTAATGCATCTGGCCAATCTAGGCTATCTTTGTTCTCTCGATAATGATCTATCCCCGCAACCAAAATTCCACCGGGCATTAACCATTCTTCGTAGAAGATTTTTAACATTTCTAAAGGATCCTGCAAGTAATAAAGAAATTCCATAGAATGGATTAAATCGAATTTATCTAAAGGCTTCCAAGAAGGAAGATTTGCTAAATGAAAATCGCCACTTCCCTTTGCTTTCGCTTTCACAATCATCTCTTTTGAACCATCGACTCCAACTACTTTGTGACACTTTTCAAGAGTTTCTAATTTACGGCACACCCAACCGTTCCCACAACCAACATCTATAGCTGAAAATGGAGTTTTTAATTTAGGAATGGCGAGATTTAGCATGTCATTAACTGAGCTTGCATGCCCGCTTTCCATACCTTCATCCCGATTTTTGAGAGCCCATTCTGAGAACACATCAGTTGCATCACGGATTGCCATGATGATGGCGAAAGGCATCTATTCGAAGAAGATTTTCATTTTAATTATCAAAATTTTCTATTACATAATTTACTGCATTTCTGAAAATTATCATGCCCTCGCCTTCTCCGTGTTCTATGTTTTCTCTAGTCCATGTTGCCCCTAACCAAGTTGAATGATTGGCTTCAGGGTGTGGCATTAGTCCGAACACTAAACCCGAAGGATCACACACACCTGCGATGTTCCCCCAACTCTGGTTTGGAGATATTGGATATGGTAATACATCATCACTAGATGAAGGGTATTCAGTCGAAGGATCTACGTACTTTACTACCAGTTGACCAGCCTCACTCCAATCGTCAAGCAAATTTTTGTCAGCGGTGACGAACTTGCCCTCGCCGTGCCGTACTGGAACTCTTATTCTTGTCATTCCTTTTGTCCAGATACAATGGCTTTCAGAATTAAATTCTAAAGTCACCCATCTGTTTTCATAATGCCCTGAATCGTTCAATGCTAAAGAGGCGGTTTGAGTTAAACTGACATCGTCATCCCCGGGTAATAATCCCATCTTAACAAGTACCTGGAATCCATTGCAAATTCCAATTACGGGTTTTCCTGATTTGACAAAACCCCTTACTTGTTCGCGAAGGCCGAACCTAAGTCTATTACCCATTAATCGGCCACTGCCTAAATGGTCTCCAAATGAAAAACCGCCTGGAACCGCCATTATATGGTAATCTTCCAAATTAATTTCCCCGGTCACCAATCTATTGACATGGATTCTATCGGCTTTAGCTCCAGCCATCTCGAATACTGCCATCGTTTCAGTTTCACAATTGATTCCAAAACCAGAAAGAACCGCTACTCTTGGTTGCATTAATTGCCACCTCCATTTAGTGTGCCTTTCCATGAATCTCGTAATTCTGACATAGATGCTGAGAGAATTTTTTGATCCCCTTTACTGAATGTGATATTATCATCAGAATTTACAGTTCCAAGTAAATTGCATTCATGTCCTTTCATTGATTCTTCGAATTGCTGTGCATTTTCAGGTGACACGCTAACTAATATTCTACCGAGACTTTCGCCGAATAAAGCACCCCAAGCATCGAGATTTGCACTAGAAGAAAATAATTTTGAAAGGTCTAAATTTGCACCAGAATCACACCCGAAACAACATTCAGCAACCGCAGCGGCAAGGCCTGCATCACTACAATCATGGGCGCTAGAAACTAATTCTTTAGACATTGAATTGGTTAGACTTCGGTATAATGATAAATTTCTTGATGTATCTATTTGGGGCACCTGTCCTCCAATACCGCTTGTACTATTTGTTTCATCTCGGAGCATAAATGCTAGTTCACTTGCACCTAATTCTTGATGAGTTTCTCCAACTAAATATATCAGATCTCCAACTTCTTTAAAATCACTAGATACTGCTTTTCTGACATCTTTATGGTTCCCTATCAAACTGAATAAAAGAGTAGGGGGGACACTTATTTTTTCTCCATCTAAAGTAGCGTCATTCTTCATTGAGTCTTTACCACTGATACAAGGTAGATTATACGCTCTGCAAACTTCATCTAAGGCCCTGTTTGCTCGCACTAATTGTGCTAATTTATATCGGCCATCTGGGGTCTTTGCGGACTCAATTGGATCGGGCCAGCAGAAATTATCTAGGCCTGCAATTAAATCTAAATCTACGCCTACGCAAACAGCATTACGTAATGCTTCATCTATACTAGCTGCAGCCATTGCATAGGCATCGATGTCAGAATACCTAGGAACAATCCCATTCGAAATTACTGCTCCCTGAGTATCTCCTTGTATTGGAGCAATTACTGCTGCGTCACCGGGCGCGTCATGATTCACCCCACAGAATGGTTTGATCACTGACTGTGCTATGACTTCATGGTCGTAAGATCGAACCCACCACTCTTTACTAGCCACATTCGGCCTGGCCATTAATTTGGAAAGAATAACTCCCATCTCGAAATGATTAGAATTTGGGAATAATATCGGATCGTTTTGAGGGGGTATCCATTCAGACTCTAACTGTAGTTGTGGGCACCCATCATGCAAGAAGGAAATCGGGAGGTGAGCTACTGTTTCTTCACCAAAACGAACTACAAAGGCCCCTGTGTCAGTAAATGTGCCGATTGCTGTGGCCTCAACTTCATGCAAGTTTGCTAATTTTTCAAATGCATCACAATCATCTGGATTGACGCCAATAGTCATTCTTTCTTGAGATTCAGATACTAATATTTCCCATTTACTTAACCCGGGTTGTTTCAATGGCACAGAGGCTAGATCTAAATCAGCCCCGCCAGTCAATTCTGCTAACTCGCCTACACTACTAGATAGCCCTCCTGCGCCGTTATCTGTAATTACTTGAATTAATCCTAAATCTCTAGCTTCGAGTACCATGTCAATCATTTTCTTTTGAGTAATTGGGTCGCCTATCTGAACTGCAGAAGAGGGGCTTTCTTCAGTTAATTCAAGGCTTGAAAATGTAGCACCATGTATTCCGTCGCTACCGACTCGCCCGCCAACCATATAGATTATATTTCCAGGCTGGGGAGTTTTGACATGACTTTCTCGGCCGTCTGGTAGTAGTCTAGGCATCAGACCTACGGTTCCACAATAAACCAATGGTTTCCCAAGATATCTTTCGTCAAATACGATTGCTCCATTGACTGTTGGAATACCTGATTCATTACCTCCTGCACGAACTCCTGCATGAACGCCTCTGAATACTCGAGAGGGGTGAAACAACCCCTCAGGTATATGGCCCGAATAATCAGGTGGACCAAAACAAAATACATCCGTATTAGCAATTGGTCTAGCTCCTAAGCCGGTCCCTAAAATATCACGATTGACTCCCACTATACCTGTCATCGCGCCCCCGAATGGGTCAAGTGCACTGGGTGAATTATGCGTTTCTGCTTTGATACAAAGGCTCCAATTGTCGTTCCAAGCTATTACTCCGGAATTATCATGAAATATACTCAATAGCCAATTGACTTCTGCTTGAATATCTAATGTTGGCTTCACGATATGTGTTTTGAATAAAGAGTCGATAATTACGTCCTCTCCAGTTTCTTCATCAACATGATGAATTTTAGCAGCGAATATTTTGTGACAACAGTGTTCGGACCAGGTTTGTGCAAGACATTCAAGCTCTGCATCAGTGGGTGCTTTTTCCGGTAATCCTAATTCTAATCTTGCAATGCGAATTTCAGGGTCCCGATAGTTTGCTTGTATTGCTTTCATTTCTTCAAGATTTAATGCCAATAATCCCGTTTTACTAATTTGAATAAGTTGGTCATCGCTGACTTCAAGATTTACGGTTGCTACCGGTTTTTGAGTTAATTGTGGTCTTTCTGGAAATTCTAGACTAGGCCAAAGAGATTTGTTACATTCTTCGTTAGATGATATACTTGATCTTTCAATCATTTGATTATGCAATTTGGATGAGAGCCAAATCGGAGAGATTTCATCAGAAACTCCCCAAAATAAGTAAGTCATTGTTGTAGCTACTTGCGAAGATGTCGAGATTTTTGGAAATATAGTTCGGAGCCCATCTAGCCCTGCTTGTCCGGCATTATCTGTGACGCCGGGTTTGAATCCCACCGTTATTGCGATATGCGGGGATTCGGGGAATAAATTATTATTATCAAATATCGAGTTTCCTAACTCGCCGTACTCGATTACAGGATCAGCGAATAAATCATAAATTGCTTGTTTAGCATCATTTTCTGAAATATTTGATTTCACCTGGTAACCTAAAATAACTCTGACCTTCTCTATAGATACAGCATAATCAGATTCTAGCATTGACTTAACTGAATCTCCTCGAGCATCGGTTAATCCTTCGATATCACGAGTCGTGACTTGAAAGTTGTATATCTGCATTTGGCTCATCATATTCCCGGCCCCTATAGATGGCCCCCGTAGTAACTCGTCAATGAACAAAGCGGTGCAGGGCGTAGGCCTTGTGAGTACATTTTAGGGTAAAACTTGACAAACCTATAGTCGTTGATTCACGTGATGACGCCTGAGGCAGTTTGGGGAAGACGCTGGGAAAACTGTGCAAATCCTCTTGCACATCGTATAATGGAAGTGGCTGTGAAAAAGAAAACTTTGGTTTGTTTAGCTGCTGATATGACGTCTGTGTCTGAACTAATTAGTTTGGTGAAAGACGTTGGACCGTATATTGCAGCATTGAAAACTCACGTTGATTTGGTAGATGATTTCTCTGTCGAAAAATGGAATATATTAACCGATTTAGCAAAGGAACATAAATTGTTGCTATTCGAAGACCGGAAATTTGCAGATATTGGAAAAATATCTCAACAACAAATGGCGGGCGTGCACGACATTAGAAACTGGGCTGATATTGTGACTGCGCATAGAATTTCGGGGCCAGATATAGTAGACGGAATTGCAGCAGGATGGGCTGATGTTGAACGCATTGGAGGGATCTTACTTTTAGCCCAAATGTCGAGTCAAGGAAACTTATTAGATTCAAATTATACTAACGAAGTAATCTCTACCGGTAAAGGGTCTCCGCACGTGATAGGATATATTGGAAATGGAAGCTCGTCAAAAGAAGTTGGCGAACTAAGAAACCTAGTAGGGGATTCTCAGATGATATGGACACCAGGTATTAATTTGGATAATAATGCAGGAAAAATGGGTCAAAGATATGGCAACCCTCACGATAGTATAACTTCTGGCTCAGATATTATAATAGTCGGTTCGGGTATTCATGGGGCTGAAGATAGGATTCATGCCGCTAAGTTGTATGCTGAAGCCTCATGGAGTGCCATTCTTGAACGAGGACAGTAAATGTTTTTAGATTTCATTTATTGGTTTGTTGCACTAGGAATTTCTTTCCTTACTGCTTATATAATCGCTAGAGAAATCTTAAAAAGATGGAGATTAAACTATAGATTGGAATATAATGATAAAACATTATTGGATGATTCTTCGGTTAAAATTGAAATATTAACAAGTGCTCCAGAAGGGAGTTCTTTTCTCGATTCAGTACCTGCTGTGTTAATTGATGAGACTTAATAAATCATCTAAATAAGCATTTATATCAAGATATTCTAAGTAATGCAGAACTCCTAATGTTGACCCGATGATGAGTACTGAAAGTACGAATAATTTTAATTTCCTACTTTTGGGTTTACTTTTTGGAATTACTGGCTGTAAAACCATAGGAGGTGGGAGTGATGGAAGTGGAGGCAATATTGGAAGTTCTGGTTCCGGATCTTCAATATCGGGATAAAGCGCATCTAAGTCCGATAAACCTGGTGCTTCGGGTATATCTCCGATAATATTCTGCCACTCTTTATCGACACTGCCGAATGTGATGGGGGTTACAAGTGTCGTAACCGCCCCTGAGGAATATGCTGCATCTTGAGTTTTAGATAGCCGGGTTTTACTAGAGACGAATGCTATTCTCGCTTCTGAATCGGTTTCTCTCATCTCTAATGCGGCGATGTGTCCGTCCATAGTTGGTAAATCTAAACTTAAGAATACAAGATCTGGTTCTAAACGAACATATTCGTCAACTGCTTTATCTCCATCATCACAGATTTCAGTATTCCATCCTCTACGAGACATGATATCTCGAATTCTTCCTGCGAGAATAGAATTGGCCACCACAACTAGGGCTACTCGTGACATTTCAAACGCTACACAAGGGACATTATACATGAACAACGCGGTGCGAGATTCAATCCAATATAGAGTCTAAGAACCATTCTGGGTCGAAATCTTGCAAATCGCCATATTCTTGCCCCACCCCTGCGAGAACTATTGGTCGGCCTGTAGCGTGAGCTATTGAAAGAGCCGCTCCTCCTTTGGCATCTGTGTCAAGTTTGCATAGAGCTACTCCATCAAAGTTAAGAATTCTTTGGAATTCTTTTGCTTGTGTGACAGCATCATTACCCGCTAAAGCATCGGCAACAAATATTACCAAATGTGGCTTGGTTATTCTATGAATTTTTTTGAGCTCTTCCATTAAATTGGCTTTATTTTGCATTCTTCCGGCTGTATCGATTATCACGATATCATCACCTTTGGCTTTCGCGCTTTCTATAGCATCTCTGGAAACTGCCGCAGAATCTCCTCCACGTTGGCTTTTGATACATCTCACTCCTATTCGATCTGCATGTGTCGATAATTGTTCTATGGCACCCGCCCGGAATGTGTCAGCAGCAGCTAAAACTACTGAATACCCTTTCTCAGTCATTCTATGAGCTATTTTTGCAGATGTTGTTGTTTTACCTGTTCCATTAACTCCCACTATCATAATCGATACAGGGGTACTTTCTGCAACAAAAGATTGGATAGTTCTGTCAAAATCCCAGTAACCTGATTCAAGAAGATTTTGGAGAGATTTCCTAACTACAGTTTCCACGATTTTATCTAATCCTTTACGAGTATCTACTCGTGCGCCTATCAAATTAGCCTTTAGATTATTAATTACTTCCATAACTGCCGAATGGCCCATGTCAGATTCTAGAAGTTCGATCTCGAGCTGGTTGATTATTTCATCTAAAACTTGACCGCCGCGAATTATTTGGCCACCTTTGCTGACTTCTGAATCAGATAAATCCATTTCAAAATTCTTGGCTGTTGCAATTAGTGTTCGGCCCGTTGTTGTTTTCATTCGATCTATGGGTTTTTTTGCTAAAATAGTAGGTGATTTAGTGCCCACTGCTTCAATTTTCAGAGCTTTTTTCCTAGATTTTTTGTCTTTTACTTTAGAAAATGGATTTTTTTCAATAACTTCTGAAAAGTCTTCCCATTCATCTTCTGGTGGTTCAATTACTTGTTCATGAACATCGAGGTTGATTTTTTCACTCTTAGAAAGGCCTATCGCATCTAGTAATTTTTTTCTTTCTTGGAGGATTTTATTTGCTTCCAATGTATCTTCTTCAACAGTTATTTTATTTGTATCAACTGCTTCTTTGGTCTGCCTTTTAAAACGATCAAATAATCCCATAATATCACCTAATCATCAAGAGTTAATTCGGTACCGCGCTTCCTCTTCTTTCGCGATGGTTGGGTGGAGGATGGCTGTTCAGGGAGTTTCGGTTGAAGAGTGGTTTCGGGCTTTGGTTCATCTTGTAATGTTGCAATTTGCCCGTTGAAAATATTTGCTAAAGAGATGGTTGTTTCTTCGATTGAGTCAAACTCGGCTTTCATCTTATCCATTATCACAAGAATCTCATCAGTTCTTTTCTGTAAAATTTTAATGGCTTCTGTGCGAGGCTTTTCTGCTTGGACTCGGCTCCCTATATCTATTACTGCACCGGTTTCTGCAGGGATATTTGCAACTATTTGAACGCCTGCTCCGAGAGGGATCATGGCACCTTTGGCACCACCTGGGGGTATTGCAGATAATGTCTCTATTGTTTGCATTTGTTCTAATCTTATTTGCTCCAAACGCCTTATCTGTTGCTCAATAGATTCCATTCTTTGACGATTCTGCTCAACTTGTTGTGCAATACGTTGTAACTCTGCCTGATTTACTGCACTCATCGGACATAGCGAAGTTGTCGTATCTCAAGAAGGCGTCGCAAACATCAATTAAGTTGTTTTATATCTTTTTTTGTTAATATGCCATTACTTCGAGAGGAATTTAACTATTTGATTGGCTGCTTCTTCCGCGGAAATATTGGTAGTATCTATTCTAATTTCAGGGTTTTTTGGAGTTTCAAAAGGACTTGATATCCCTGTGAAATTGGGTATTTCGCCAGCGCGCGCTTTTGCGTATAATCCTTTGACGTCCCTCTGCTCACAAACTGAAAGAGGCGTGTCGACGAACACTTCTATAAATTCATTTTCGGATACTAATGTTCTTGCCATGGACCTTTCAGATTCAAAGGGCGATATGAAAGATGTGATGCAAATTAATCCACTATCTAACATCAACTTGGCAAGCTCCCCTACTCTTCTAATATTTTCAACTCGATCGGCTTCGGTGAACCCTAAGTCCCGATTTAATCCATGACGAATGTTGTCACCATCAAGAGTGATTGTGTGTCTCCCTAGTGATTGTAATTTTTTCTCTAAGATATTTGCAATTGAAGATTTACCAGAACCGGACAGCCCTGTGAACCATATTACCTTAGGAGTTTGTAATTTTTGTTTGGCTCTAGATTCTTTTGATACGTCCATTTTCTGCCAATGTATATTTTCAGAGCGTCGAAGAGCGAAATCTATCAACCCCATCCCCACTGTATTATTCGACATTCTGTCAATTATAATGAAACCCCCCATTGTTTGATTCTCCTCGTAGGGATCAAATGCAATTCGTTTATCCAGAGATAGGTTACAAACGCCAATTTCGTTGAGTTGTAAAATTTTAGCAGGCAAATGTTCGAGTGTATTTACATCAATTTTATGTTTCAATTTTCCTAATGTTAATGTTGCTGATTGAGTGTTTGATTTTAGTAAATACTGCCTCCCTGGCATCATTGCGTCATCATTCATCCATAACACGTGGGCTTGGAATTGATCGGATTCCCCGCAAGATGATTTTGCGGATATCATGACATCACCCCTTGATATATCGATTTCATCATCTAAAGTGACTGTAACGGATTGGCCTGCCGATGCTGATTCTAAGTTTCCACTCCATGTCACTATATCTTTTATCGATGATTTTTTTCCTCCGGGAAGGATTTTTACTTCTTCGCCTGATTTTATTTCGCCACTGGCGATTAATCCGGAAAATCCCCGGAATTCTGAGTTTGGTCTATTCACCCATTGAATTGGCATCCTAAATGATTGGCTTATTTTTTGGTCATGTACCTCTACTGTTTCAAGATACTGCATTATAGTTTGGCCATTATACCAAGGCGTGTTTTCGCTTTTATGAACTACATTATCCCCCATTAGTGCTGAAATTGGAATAGGAGTTATGCTATCGATATTCAATGCATTATTTGCAAATTCTTGATATTCAGAGACTATGTTATTGTATACTTCTTCAGAATAATCTACTAAATCTAATTTGTTGATTGCTAACAAGACCTTTTTGACACCTACCATTGATACAATGAATGAATGCCTTCTTGTTTGTGTTAATACTCCTTGTTCTGCGTCTACTAAGATTATTGCAATGTCGGCAGTTGAGGCACCTGTTGCCATATTTCTCGTATATTCTTCATGACCGGGCGTATCTGCTACAATATATTTTCTTTTGTCGGTAGAAAAGAATCTATATGCTACATCTATCGTTATTCCTTGTTCTCTTTCGGCTGCTAAGCCATCCACTAACAAAGCAAAATCGATATTGTCCCCCTGCGTCCCTATTTTTTTCGAATCAGACTCTAAAGACGATAATTGATCGTCAAAAAGCATATGAGATTCGTATAACATTCTACCAATTAATGTTGACTTTCCATCGTCTACTGAACCACAGGTTATGAAACGAAGAAGACTCTTTTCTTCGTGTGACTTCAGATATGACTCTATATCTGTAGCGATTAATTTACTGACATGAGACATTAGAAATACCCCTCTTGTTTCTTTTTCTCCATTGAGGCATTACCATCATGATCGATAGTTCTGCCTTGCCGTTCTGAAGTTGTAGTCAGAAGCATTTCTTGGATTATTTCTGGTAATGTAATTGCCTCTGATTCAACTGCCCCAGAAAGAGGGTAACACCCTAATGTTCGGAATCGCACACTTTTCATCATCGGCGTTTCTCCTGGTTGCAAAGGCAACCTTTCATCATCAACTAGTATTAGTGCTTCATCTCTCTCAACTACTGGCCGCTTTTTAGAAAAGTATAGGGGAACTATTGGTATTTTTTCTAAATGTATATATTGCCATATATCTAATTCTGTCCAATTTGATAGGGGGAATACCCTGATTGATTCGCCTTTATTCTTACGGGAATTATAAATATTCCATAATTCTGGACGCTGATTTTTTGGATCCCATCGGTGCTTCGATGTTCTAAATGAAAATATTCTTTCTTTAGCTCGGGATTTCTCTTCATCACGTCTAGCGCCGCCAAATGCTACGTCAAATCCATATTTGTCCAATGCTTGTTTGAGGCCCTCTGTTTTCATCATATCAGTATGAGTTGAAGAACCGTGTACAAATGGATTCATCCCTATATCTTTACCTTCCTGGTTAATATGAACAATTAAATCTAATTCTAATTCTTTAGCGGTTCTATCTCTAAATTCAATCATCTCTGAAAATTTCCACATAGTATCAATGTGCATAATTGGAAAAGGGATTTTACCCGGGAAAAACGCTTTTCGCGCCAAATGGAGCATGACTGAAGAGTCCTTTCCAATTGAGTATAACATCACTGGGTTTTCTGCCTCTGCTACCACCTCTCTCATGATATGAATGGCTTCGGCCTCTAAAGCGTCGAGGTGAGACATGCCTTTGGCGTAAGATACGGGCTATTTCACATCGACGGGTTTTGGCCTCTTTGTGGTTATATAATATTCAAATTACTGTTGAGCAACCCAATCTTCAGTCCATCGGTTATCTGCAGCAACAAGAAAATACGGGTTAAGAACGTTTTCGACTAAGTCATAGTCTAACGTTTTTCCTGATGGATCTACTATTATCCCTCCCGCGCCAGACACGACCGCGTGTGCCGCCGCGATATCCCAACAAGACGTAGGGCCGAAACGAGGGTAGAGGTCCGCAGATCCCTCTGCAACAATGCAAGCTTTCAGGGACGAGCCCATCCTTACTAAGTCATAATTACCAAGAGTTTTGGCAAATTCTTCATCTTTTGTTCCTCTATGCGTACCACTGGCTACAAGACGTACGGGTAATGGTGGACTGGATGGATTTACCATCATTAAACCGGAGCCTCCAGGGCCTCTTCTTTCAGAGGGTGTTATAGTCCCTCCAAACCAAGTTGTTTTTGTCACAGGAGCATGAACTACTCCAAAAATAGGGCGCCATCTATTTTTCTCACGGCGCATTAGAGCTATGTTGACAGTGAACATTCCGTTTCTTTTGATGAATTCTTTTGTTCCGTCCAAAGGGTCTACTAACCAACAAGTATCGTTTGACAATGGGTCCCCTTCATTTCCTTCTTCGGATACAATTGGCGTATTGTCAATTTTTTGCAATTCTCCCACAATTATATTGTGTGCTGCTAAATCCGCTTCAGTTAGGGGAGAAGAATCTTCTTTATGTTGAACTTGTATCTCACCAGATCTATCATATATTTCAAGAATTGCTAAACCTGCCAATTCGGCAATATGAACTATTTTTTCCACATCCAAAGCCTCAACTCCTTGATTAGAAATCTTGCATTTTTTCAGCGGCGGACTCTAGTTTCGCCCTAGATTCTTCACTTAAATGGAACAAATATGGGTCTTCTTCACCAACAATTTCCTTCCAAGACGACATAGTTCTCGCCCATATTTCCTGTTCTGAGTTCCATTCTAGCCACCTATCTACGAAATCACAATGACGCAGTATATCTTCATCTTCTTCTGAAAGTTTACGCAAAATTGTATTTGTCTGTGCTAATAACATGCCAAACGGTGCGTTGACTTTGTACGTAGTAAATGGATTTCTCTCTTGGACTACTGTGAGGTGCTCCCTCCATAATCCTAGGAATACATCATAGGTCCAACCAATAACGAGAACTACGAGTAATACGGAAAACGCAATTGCGATGAGCCCCCAATAAGTCAGGGGTATGCTTAACAATTCTTTGTTGGAATCAAAACGCCAACTAACATATGGCCACATAAGTAAAGTTAGAGTAGTTATCCAAAAACCCATGGCAATAAGGGTTTGACTTTGCTGAATACGCCAATACTGGCGCATGAAGGCTTTCTTTAACACGCCCCTTCCTAAGGCTATTCTCATTTCACCATTGCGTGTAAAGGTTTGTTAAAATCTAAATCCTTAATTCTCTCTAAAATGAGAGACTACGACTGGAGTTGATGATTCAGATGGATCTATGGTTTGAAGAGTAATGATGTCGATAAAGCGCCTTTTGGCTCCGTTTCGGCTACCAAAATGTGACATTATTTTCTCTCTTGCTTCATCTTCATCGGTCGCAACCAAGTCCATTGAGAACTCTTGGTTTGTCTTTCCTTGGCGGAATGAGCCTTCTGCGCGATATACCTTCATATTGCCGGCGAGTTTCGACTTCGATATAAACGCGACGAAAAACGGGAAACGAGTTTTCCCCTAAATATCAATGCCTAATACTCTGTCTTTTACTCAAGGTTCAAGAACGTATGAGCCTTGATGTTTCTTGATTAATCATGGGTTCTTCTTCTAAGCCGGATTCCTCTTCAAAGAATAAGAGCGAGACTTTAGAAGAAAGGTTGGCTAAATTTCCGAATGAAAAATTGGTTCAAGAAGTTATTTCGGTTTGGGATGAGGTGGTTAGAATGGAGCAAGATTTGGTTAATTCCAGACAACGTACGCGTGCATTAGAATTAGAATTGGCGGCCGTGGATTTAGAACATGGAGATGCCCCCACAATTACAGATCTTGAAGAACGGTTGCGTGTAATGAAAATGCGTTGTGGGCAATTAGAAGGAAAATTAGAAAATGAAAAAATTAGAAGGCTCGACGGAGGGGGAGATTCTGAAAGTCGTCTAGCAGAATTACAAGAAGAAAATGCTAGGCTATTGAAAGTGGAAGAAGAGCAAATGATCCTTATCCTAGACATGGAGTCACAAATTGATAGGTTGCTTGCTTCGATTAATAAATTGTAATTAAAAATTAAAATTATTTTTAATTATTCATTTCATCTATGAAACTGGCTAATACCCTTTGTAATTCGTCGGCATTATCAAATGATTCGGTTAAGTTTCCAGTTATTATCCAATCCGCTCCGGCATCGGCAGCTATTTTTGCAGTTTTACCATCTCTAATTCCCCCTCCAACAACAATTGTAAGGTTGCAAGATTCTCTGGCGGATTTTATTAACTCAGGAGAAACTGGTGTTTTTGCACCACTTCCCGCTTCTAAATATATTATTTTAAAACCATAATATTCAGCAGTTGTAGCATATGCAGCTATTCTCTCTATTTCAGAAGGTTGTATCAAATCGGCCATACCTACTTCTCCCGCTTTTCCTCCGGGTGCGCAAATAATATATCCCATTGGAAGAGGGGCGATGCCTGCTTTTTTGATGAATAATGAACCTGCTACTTGTTCTTCAATTAAAAATTTGGGAGACTTACTGTTCATGAGCATCATGAAAGTAATTGCATCTGCTGCCGGTGAGAGCGCGGTGGATCCTTGGGGGAAAAGAACGACTGGGACTTTCCAATTTTTTTCATCTAACCCAGAATCTTGTGAAGAGGCCCATGCAACTAGCTCTAATGCCTCTTGTATTGCAACAACTGTTCGGTTGACATTCTCCATATCTGTTCCACTAGAACCCCCCACGAGTATCATTTGACTTCCGGCTGCCACTGCTGCAACCGCTCTTTTGCCGGCGACATCGGGGACCTGGTCTGCAGGATCAATCAATATAGCGTGCCGGGGCCCTTTATTTTGGTCCGAAACATGTTCTAATGCCCGGCTGTCTACTGCGCTCATATTGCCCCCTGTTCGCATTAAGCATCTAATATTTTACAAGAATTTTGTTAAATTATTGTTAGTTCCGCTGCCTCTATACCTAAAAGCACCCTATTTGATATGGCTTTTTCGGGATTTTCTCCATACCAATTCATTTTTTGAATAAAATTGCCCTTTACTTCTTCACTGGACCAGGTTTCAATAGTTTCATCTGGCCTGATTCCACACATTTTACCTTCAATTATGGTTTTTGAAATTGCACCATACCACTTTTTTCCTGATTTGTTCTCTCTTAAATCGATTGTTTGCTGTACTTTCATTACCCCTGAACCCAAATGTCCCGCTCCAATATATTTAACTTCATTATTACTGATATCCGTCACTCTTGTTTTGAGGTGATGTGTCGCTCCTCTTTTAGCTAAAGCTATTGAAAGAGATTTTACGAACCAAGAATATCTCACTGCCGTAGATTTTTTATTTGGTGCCTGACTGAACATTTTACCATACCATGAGGTTGGAGTTATTGGCCATTTTTGAAAAATACCTGGTTCTTCACCATACATTCCCGCCTCTGCTTTCTCGTCGAAAATGTGAATCTCTAATTTTGAGTCTAAATCTAATAAACGGTGAGCGCAACAAAAAACCTCTATCCCAGAACCCATTATAGCGATTTTCATATTAATTCCCTCTCAATTTTTTAAAGATTGAAGGGCCTTCAATGCATTATTGACATGTATTGCTGTGCCCAGTGATAAAGCATCTTCATCGACTTTGAACATAGGGTGGTGGACATCATAAATTGCATCCAGATTAGAGTTCCCCACTCCGAGGAAAGAAAAACAACCGGGTATTTCTTCAGTATAATATGCAAAATCTTCGCCACCCATAATAGGCGACATTTCGGTTACTTTCTCTGTACCAAGAATTTCTGCAGCAGAAGATCTCCCTAAATCCCAACATTCTGCATCATTTATTGTGGGTGGATAGTCGTTTCCAGGGAACGTTACTTCCGCTTCACACCGATTAGCAATTGCAGTGGCCTCGGCTAATTCTTTGACTCTTTTTTGTAACTTCAAAATCCCTTCCATTGTTAATGATCTGATTGTTCCTTGTAACTCCATTGTGGAAGGAATAACGTTCGTAGCGTTTCCTCCTTTTATCATTGTAATACTAATAACGCCCGATTCAAGAGGATTCAATTCCCGAGAAATTATTGTTTGGAGCTCAACTATTATTTTTGCACCTGTGATGACTGGATCTATGGTTTGGTGGGGAGCGGCGGCGTGCCCTCCGTTCCCATTAACTATAATTTTCACAGTACTTGTTGCAGCTAGAAGAGTTCCTTCTCTAGATGCTAACGTACCTGTTGGCATTGTTCCAGCAACATGTAATGCGTATATTTGTTCGACTTTGGGGTTTTGAAGAACTCCTTGGTCCCTCATCATTTTTCCTCCCGCACCACCTTCTTCTGCTGGTTGAAAAATTAGTTTTATCGTGCCCTCTATTTCATTTTCATTTTCTTTTAATAAACGCGCTGCTCCCAGTAGCATGGCAGTATGACAATCATGCCCACAAGCGTGCATTTTACCATCTATTTCACTTCTAAATTCAATGTCGGTTTCCTCATGTATAGGTAATGCGTCCATATCTGCCCTTAGAGCGATGCAGGGCCCGTTTCCGTTTCCAATTGTACCCACTACTCCCGTTATTGCTATGTCTTTTTCATATTTGATATTCAAATCAGAAAGTGTTTTTTGAACTAATTTACTGGTTTCGAATTCCTCATACATTAATTCTGGATGTCGATGAATGATTCTTCTTTTTTCAATTATCCAAGATTCAATATTTTTAGCCTTTGAAATAATATCTGATGGATTCATATATTATCTGAAGGTGTTTTATTATTAGAATGATGGTATGATTTATATTTTGATAATTGAAAGAGCATGAACGGGACAGTGGGGGATGCAAAAATTACAATGTGTGCAAGATGGTTCATCAACTATAGCTAATATATCCTCTAAAACAAGAGCGTCTACTGGACATAATGCAACACAGGCAGCACAACCAAAACAACGATCATTATCTACAACAAATATAGAGTTGTCTTGTCTGGCCACCCTCCTAAGAGGGGGGGTTAGTTCTCAATTGTGTCCCCCGACCCCTTTGTTTCTATTGCAACTTCTTTTTTGTAATGGATTTTTATAAAATCATTTTTTTGTAATTGATTTTGATATACAATCAAGGTATAAAATCGGAAGGAAATAAACATTAGCCTCAGAACTAAATTAAAGAAACTGTTTCTATTACTTTCCATAGGAAATCGTGGGGTGGGGTTCCAAAGACCTCATCAAAAAGGACATACCCCCGGAGTCGTATGGTACTGTACAAACCTGGACAATCTACACGATATCCCTCTGATCCGGTTAAGGATGGTATCAGGTTTCATTTCCTTGGGGGTGGAGATGAAGTGGGCAATGTTGGTTGTATTATAGAAGACAATACAGGTACAAGATTATTGATAGATTATGGATTAGCTCCCACAAGACCTCCCAAATATCCCGATCAAAGTCCCCCCATTACAGATGCTATAATTACACATAGCCACATCGACCATATCGGAATGGTACCCTGGCTTACACAATTTAATAATGTAAAATTCCATGGAACATCATTAACTGCAGCAGTATCAGAAATAATGTGGAGAGATACATACAAAGTCTCAAGAATAGAAGGATATCCTCTTGCATGGGATAAAAGAGACTTAGAATATGCCCTCGAATCTTGGATAACTCACGAATATGGGGAATGGTTTGAAGTGGGATTTTGGAAATGTAGACTTCATCAGGCTGGACATATGCCCGGGGCTGCAATGATTGAAATTAAAACACCTACACGTACAATCTTGTGGTCCGGAGATCTTGATACGCGAGATAGTCCTAATACGTATGGGGCAAAACCAATTGATTGTGACATACTTTGTTTAGAGGCAACTTATGGCGGGAAAGAACATCCAAATCGCCCAGAAGAAGAAAGCAGATTCGTAGCTTCAGTCAAAGAAATAGTTCAAAGAGGTGGGGTTGCATTAGTCCCGGCATTTGCCTCAGGAAGAGGACAAGATATTCTTAGAATACTTCACAGGGAGGCCCCCCATTTGAATGTCCATTATGATGGAATGGGCACTCGTCTGACCAAAAAATGGTTCGACAACCCTCAACATATACGGGATCCAGAAACATTGAATAAAGTTTGGAAATGGACTAAAAAAGTATCAAGTAAATCAGATAGGAAAAAGGCATTACAAGCAGACGTAATAGTAACGACCAGTGGCATGCTCGATGGAGGCCCTGCTTTATGGTACTTGAATCGTCTAAGAAATGACTCCGCAAATGGCATTCTTCTCACCGGGTACCAGGCCGAGAATTCAGGTGGAAGAAAACTTCTTAAAGAGGGTAAAATAAGCATTTTTGGAAATATTACACAAATAGATTTGAAAGTGTCACAATTTCAATTATCCAATCACGCCGGGCATAGTGATTTGTGTAATTTTGCCAAAGAATGTAACCCAAAGGACATGATATTATTCCATGCTTCTGAAGAAAGTAGAAATGTTATTTTTTCCGAAATGAGGGAAGAAATAACAATTCATTTACCTGTTAATGGCACTTCAATCCGAGTCAATTCGTGAATCAGGTCCTCCGAACAATTCATAGGCCTCGTGCATTAATGGGAACTTATCTGGACATCACGTCTAGGGTGATTGAAAAATAGGAGATAAAAAAATATGGACGCATTAGACAAACAATTTGGAATAACAGAAGCGGGAAGTACAGTGAATGGAGAGCTGAGGGCAGGATTAACAACATTCTTGACAATGGCATATATTCTCATAGTCAACCCGGCAATGTTGCATAACTTCGGACAAACGGGAATTCCTTTTGACGACGCATTATTCGCAACGGCAGTAGCGGCCTTCGTTGGTTGTATGGTAATGGGGCTTTGGGCCAACTTACCATTTGCATTGGCACCAGGAATGGGGCTCAACGCATACTTCACATTCGCTGTAGTTGGTGCAATGGGAGTTGCCTGGGATGTAGCATTAGCTGCAGTATTGGTAGAAGGTATTCTCTTCATGATAATATCTCTTCCACAAATCGGCTGGAGAACTGCAATGATTAATGCAATTCCTACAGATCTAAAAATTGCTACCGGAGCAGGTATTGGAATGTTCCTTGCAATCATTGGTTTAAGGGAAATGGGTTGGATCCAAGATGATGGAGCAACATTAGTTAACCTAGCAACCACAGAAGCATTTACTTATAATCACGGGGCATTCATATCAATGATTGCATTGATTGCAATTGCTGTAATGATGGCAAGAAAAATACCTGGTGCAATTATCATTGGTATTATCGGAGCATCTCTTTGGGGATGGCTAACTTCAGCATACGACCCATACAACGATTACGCAGCAGGAGGAGCTGGTTGGGCAAGCAGCAGCCAAAGTCCATGGCCATCAACTGACTTTGGCTTTGTAGGATTACCAGAAGAGACAATGGGTGCAGCATTAACTGCACTAGGAGATGTTGGAGCAGATGGCGGAACTACAATGGGCGCATTCTTATTAGTTATGATAACTTTCTTCTTCGTTGATATCTTTGATACTGCAGGGACTCTTTATTCAGTAGGACGTCAAGCAGGATATGTTGATGAAAATGATGAATTAATGAACTCTGATGAGGCATTCATGTCAGATGCAGCAGCAACAATTGTTGGAGCACTAACAGGTACTAGCACAACAACAACTTACATTGAGTCAGTAGCTGGTGTAGAAGAAGGCGGCAAAACTGGATTAGTAGCAGTTACAGTCGGTGTTTTAATGCTATCAGGATTATTCTTCTCGAATATATTCCAAGCAATCCCAACATACGCGGCAGCATGTGCTTTGGTAATTATCGGCGCTATGATGATGAGGCAAGCAGCAGATATTGACTGGAATAACGCAGAAGTAGCTCTGCCGGCCTTCCTAACAATGGTCCTGATGCCATTCACATATTCTATCGCAGATGGTATCGCATGGGGTGTAATCTCATACGTTGCAATTAAAGCAGGAATGGGCAAGTTCGATGAAATCAACAAGATCCTCGGCGCTCTAGCTATACTCATGATAATGTTCTACCTCGGTCCTGGTGACCAATCTACCTTTGATTGGTTATTCGAGACAATCGGGTTAAACAGTTAAGAAAATGACGTAAAAGGAGCTCTCGGGCCTTTTGGCCCGGGAGACCCCTCTCACCAAGGTGTATTATATGTCAATATTTGATAAAAAATCAACAGAATACCTCAAACAACAAGTTCGTACAATCCCAGACTTTCCAATAGATGGAATAATGTTTAGAGACATCACTCCTCTACTTAATTCAGGAGAACATCTCAATAAGGTCACTGAAATGTTCATCTTAATTTGCGAACATAACGATTGGAAGCCTGACGCAATAGTTGGTCCAGAAGCTCGTGGGTTTATTTTTGGGCCATTGTTGGCTGCAAAACTAGGTGTTGGATTTATTCCAGTTCGAAAACCTGGAAAATTACCTTCTTCAACAATTAAAATCGAATATTCATTAGAGTATGGCTCCAATACATTAGAGATGCATGATGATGCAATTAAAAAAGGGTCAAAAATCATCATAATTGACGATCTACTTGCAACGGGGGGGACGGTCGAAGCATGTACGAAACTATGTCAGCAACAGGGAGCAGAAGTTATCGGAAGTCTATTTTTAATTGAGCTTGAAGGATTGGGCGCAAGAGAAAAATTGTTCCCATTGTCTTGTGAATCGTTACTTACATACCCAGCATAGTTTCTCCAAAAGGATACTACAGCCCCGATTCTTTGAAAGAGTCACCCGCTTTGCCAAGAGAAGATAGCCATGGCAGATAAGGTTCCACCACCACCACCAAAGCCTCCACAAAGGCCGCCAAAAAATACTCCTGGGAAGCCACCGATGCCTCCACCAAAGCCTCCTCGGCCACCTAGCAAAGCCCCTTCTCCTCCTAAACCCCCACAACCACCTAACAAAACTCCTCCTAAACCTCCACAGCCACCTAAAAAAACTCCTCCTAAGAAAAAAGCTCCACCGAAAGGTAAACCCAAGGGAAAGCCGAAAGGAAAGCCCGCTGCTAAAAAGAAAAGGCGCGGACGCAAAATTAACATAAAACTTGGATTAAGACAAAAGAAAATAATTTCTGAAGAGGATACCTACACTGATCAAATTGGCTGGACATCTACTACAGCAGAATCGTTCGAAGAATTAGAAGACCCTACTCCAAAAGAGCCCGAGATAGTGACGCACCAATGCTCTATGTGTGGCTCCACAATGCGTATACCAAGACCAAAAAGAGAACGCTATAAGGTTATTTGTGCGTATCCAGAGTGCGGGCATTCTGATCAAATTGGTATATAATTTAGATCAAATCGAGTGCAAATATTCTTTTTATTGATGCAATCAACAATACTGTGATTAATAAATATCTTATTCCAGATTGAGGCGCAATTTCCGACCCATACTTAGAACCGAGGAAACCGCCCAATAACACTGCTAAAACAAAAGGTAAAATCACAGGAAAATCAATTTCTAATTGTCCCGACAAACCAGACCCAACTAGCCCCGCCATCGAATTTACCCATATGAAAAGTGAAGCAGTTGCCGCCGCGCTTTTCGGTGTCGCCCAACCCTTTAATAGAAGAATTGGTGAAAGAAAAATTCCTCCTCCTACACCAATAACACCACTCATTAAACCAATTCCGCCTCCTATGGGCAAAGCCCTGGAAACTTCGGGCGTAGTAACTGCCCCCTCGCTAAGATCTTGTTTAGTTTGAAATAACCTATAAGCCGCCCATATCAAAGTTATTGAAAGAAGAAAGTCATAAAATTCACCATCTATTTTCATATATCCACCAATTATAGCGAAAGGAACGCTTGCATAAATAAATGGCAAAGTAAGTTTAGGTACATGAAACCCGGCCTTCCGATAATGATAAAAAGCAATAGCGGCGACTACTAAATTCAAGCACCAAGCATGTTGTTTTAACCAACTACTATCGTATTCTCCATAAACAGTTAATGATAATACGGCCAAATATCCAGAAGCCCCTCCATGGCCCACACTGGAGTAGAGTAATGCAACAAAAAACAAAGCTAGAAGAATTAAAAACTCGCCTCCCGCCAACATAATAACTCCTAATTAACAATAATATTTGAATAAAACGTCCTTCTATTCAAACACACTGTTGATGTGCCTCAACATACTCCAGAAGAATATGGAGAGGGGCATAAGTCTGGAACGCGCCATTACTCTTGTTAAAATAGAAAAACTCAACCTTTCTCTTGAGCCAGTAAATTTAGAGAATGCATACGGACGAATTTTAGGAAATGGACTAAAATCGAAAGTAGATGACCCCCGTTTCGATAATTCTGCCATGGATGGTTGGGCTGTGCGCAAAGAGGATTGCTCTCCAAACGAAAACACGTCTTTAGAGATAGTTGGAACAAGTCAAGCAGGATCGTCAAAAACATTCACGATTAGTTCAGGGCAAGCATGTAAAATAATGACGGGAGCTCAAATGCCGAAAGGTGCCAATGCCATAGTAATGATAGAAGAGAGCGAAATAGATGGAAATAATGTAATTATTTTAGGGCCTGCACGGGACACATATATCAGGCACAAAGGAGAAAATTTGTTGAAAGGCAAAAAAGCCCTATCTATTGGGAATTTTATGGATCCCGCATCAATCTCTCTTGCGGCGACAATGGGGTATGAATCGATAGAAGTTTTCCGTAAACCAGTAATTGGAATAATTAGTACCGGGGATGAATTAGTTATGCCCGGCTCTAAAATAAAAGATTGGGAAATATATGAATCAAATTCATTTGGTATTGCAGCTTTAGTCCAAAAAATGGGTGGCGAAGCAATTCGTTATGAGGTAGTGGCAGATTCTTTAGATGGATTAAGAGAATCTTTGAATCATGCTGCAAAAAATTGCGACGCAATAATAACCAGCGGAGGTGTTTCCATGGGAGATTGGGACATTGTTCGTAAATTAATGGAATTGGAAGGTGAAATAATATTTTGGCGAGTCGATATGAGGCCAGGCGGCCCTCCTATATTTGGCAAATGGCGAGGGATTCCGATTTTTGGATTACCGGGGAATCCAGTCAGTAGCCACGTAGTATTTTCTATGCTTATCTGTCCATGGTTTTCAGCATCTTTCCGGACAAGTAAGAATCAAAGCCCAAATTTAGGCAAGCAGGTCCGGGTCAAGATGTTGGATAATGTGAAAGGAGCGAAGGGGAAACTTTGCCTAAGGAGAATCCGAATAACAAGTGATCTAAACGGCTTAGTTGCCACTACTCACACTCATCAAGGGAGTGGTAACATAAACAGTATTGTAGCTCATAATGGACTGACATTATTACCGCCCGGCACCGATGCAAATGTTGGCGAAATAATTGATGCATTTTGGTTTAATTGATAGAAAAAAGAATACATGTCTTCAAGGGCGGTCAATATTTCGGTTGGTCCATTAGGGTGGTGAAAAGATGTCGGTGAAGGAAAAAAAGCAAATCCTCGATCAAGGATGGATTGAAGTTAAAGGTGCTCGAACACATAATCTTCAAGACATTGACGTAAATATCCCCCGAGGTAAATTTGTAGTGATATCTGGAGTGTCTGGTTCTGGCAAATCTAGCCTTGCATTCGATACATTATACGCAGAAGGCCAAAGAAGGTATGTAGAGAGTTTGAGCTCATATGCCAGGCAATTTCTTGGACAGATGAAGAAACCAGATTGTGATTCGATAGAAGGCCTCTCCCCTGCAATAAGTATCGATCAAAAGCAAGGGAGCCATAATCCAAGGTCGACAGTTGCAACCGTTACTGAAATTATGGATTATATGCGATTGCTTTGGGCGAGAGTAGGTATACCGCATTGTCCAGAATGCGACCGTGAAGTTGCTAGACGTACGGTGCAAGAAATCGTAGATGATGCAATGTGGCGATTCGAAGAGCACGGAATAGCAATATGGAGTCCAACAATTCGTAACCGTAAGGGGACGCATGCGGATCTATTCAAAGGCCTTGTAGAACAAGGATATCTAGAGGGTAAGGTAAACGGCCGTGAAGCTAGTTTTGAGAATCCTCCCGAATTAGAGAAAAACCTAAGGCATGACATTGATGTTAGAGTTGATAGGCTAAAATTAAATCGTGCAAATAGGCAAAGATTGACTGAAGCTATAGAGTCTGGATTACGGCTTGGTGGTGGTACGATTGCTATCGAAAGTCTAGACAAATCAAAAAGTAGTAAAGTGGTTAGAAATGAACAAGCAGAAAAAACAGAAAAAGGCCAAATAATCCCCTACTCCGAAGAATTTGCTTGCCCCGAACATGGTGCATTTTTACCAGAAATGTCGCCAAGAGTATTTTCTTTCAACAATCCGTTGGGAGCTTGCCCAAATTGTCAAGGACTAGGGGTTCAAAGAGAATTCTCTCCAGATTTAGTTATTGATAGAACATCTACGGTAGAAGAAGGATGCATTCGACCATTTAGATCATCGATGATGTCTAATTGGTATAAAAGTCAAATGACACAAGTATGTGAGCACTATGGTATACCTTCAAATGTCAACTTTAGTGATTTGAATGATGACGATAAAGATATACTTCTTTATGGCTCAGGAGGGACTATGATTTCTTTCGAATTCACTTCTGAAAAAGGGTCATCGTATAACATGCTAAGGCCTTGGGAGGGGGTATTCAATAGAATCCGTAGAACTTATAATGAAACATCATCCGATAGAACTAGGTCACGAATGACCTCTTTTATGAACGACGAACCTTGTCCAGATTGCGAAGGTCGAAAATTAAATAATGCAGTCAGTAAAGTAATAGTGGGGGGCGTTTCTTTACCCGCAATTTCTTCCTGCAGTGTTTTAGAAGCTCTAGCAGTAGTCCAATATTGGAGGGCAGGAGAGTTAGACAATACTTGGGAAAAATTAGGCAGAGACAAACCAGATAGTGACATAATATCAGCAACTGGTCAACTTTCCGAGAGGTCAATATTTATCGGAACCGAAATAATTAAAGAAATTGAAGCACGCCTGAGATTCCTTGCATTAGTGGGTCTAGATTACCTCACATTAGATCGTCGAGCAAGTACACTTTCTGGCGGAGAATCTCAAAGAATCAGATTGGCTACTCAAATTGGTACAAGGCTGACCGGGGTAATGTACGTTCTTGATGAACCTAGCATAGGTCTACATCCACGCGACAATAACCGTCTTTTACAAACACTCAGGGAATTAACATCTTTGGGCAATACGTTGCTAGTCGTTGAGCACGATGAAGCAACTCTTAGGCAAGCAGATTGGCTAGTTGATATTGGCCCAGGTGCTGGAAAAGAAGGAGGCAGAGTACTAGTTAGTGGTGAACTAAATGAATTATTATCCAACGAAGAAAGTATTACTGGCGCGTACTTATCCGGAAAAAGAAAGATACCAATCCCTGAAGATAGGAAAAAACCTGATACCGAAAAATGGTTGCATATACGAGGAGCAAGAGAAAACAATTTACAGAATATAGATATTTCAATACCTTTGGGGTGCTTCGTAGCAGTTACAGGGGTTTCGGGCTCTGGCAAATCATCATTGATAGCATCAACATTAGCTCCCGCATTACTCCGGGAGATACACGGTAGCGATACATCCCCCGGGCGCCACGATAAAATCGAAGGATTTCAAGAGATAGACAAAACGATTGTAATAGATCAATCACCAATTGGAAGGACCCCTCGTTCAAATGCGGCAACCTATACCGGGGCTTTCGGGCATATTAGGACACTTTTCGCTGAAACAACGATGTCGAAAGAAAGAGGGTATCTACCTGGTCAATTTTCATTCAATGTCAAAGGCGGACGTTGCGAATCATGTAAAGGAGCGGGATCAATAAAACTGGAAATGAATTTTTTACCAGATGTGTGGGTGACTTGCGATATATGCAAAGGTAAGCGGTACACTCGCGAATCTTTAGAGGTCGAATGGAAAGGAAAAAATATTCAAGATATTTTGGAAATGTCTGTAGAAGAGGCAGCATTATTTTTCAAGAATCAAAGATCACTAAACCGAATTCTAACTACTCTGAAAGATGTGGGTCTAGGATATATTCGATTGGGTCAACCAGCCACCACTCTTTCTGGCGGTGAGGCGCAAAGGGTGAAGTTAGCATCAGAACTTCATAGGCCAACTAAGAGCCATACTGTTTACATTTTAGATGAACCAACAACAGGTCTTTCACTATTCGATGTTCACCAATTAACCGAAGTTTTACTTCGTTTACGTAGAAATGGGCATACCGTTATTGTCATAGAACATCACCTTGATGTGATTAAATGTGCCGATTGGATTATTGATTTGGGCCCTGAAGGTGGAGAGTTAGGCGGATTTATAGTGGCAGAAGGCCCACCTGAAGAAGTAGTAAAAGTAAAAGCCAGTTATACAGGATTGCATCTAAAAGAATTACTTTGAACTGATTAACGGGCCAAGATTTGAGTACAACCCCCCTTTGAGGTCGAATCATGTATCGTTCAGGAAACCCCGCACTAAATGACTCAACCTTTGAAAAAAGTGCTTACAAAGAAGTATCTTGGTGGGAAGATAGTGAATCAAATTTGATGTCAATGAACGGTGTGGTGGATAAAACAGCGTTGTTATTAACAATCGTCACACTTACTGCAATTGCAGTTTATCTTACAGCCCCTACTTTTCTATTCTTAACATTATTAGGTGGCATAGTTGGATTTGTAGTTGCACTGATAATAATATTTTCTGGTTCAATGAATCCAACATTAATTTGCACATATGCAGCGTGTCAGGGTTTATTTCTTGGAGGTATAACCTGGATAATTGAGAAACAAGTAGATTACCCTGGTTTAGGAATCGTAGCAGCAGTATTGACTCTCTTAATTTTAGGCGTTATGCTCTCCATATACCGCGCGGGTTTAATTTCTTGGAATAAGAATATGCAGATCGCAGTAACGTCTTCTATGGTTGCAATTTTGCTAATATATCTTGTATCATTTATTGGCTCTTTTGTAGGTTTTGAAATCCCTTTAATACATGGTAATGGGATTGTTGGTATTGGATTTTCAGTATTTGTCGTAGGAATCGCCTCATTATGTTTAGTTGCAGATTTTGATTTTGTCGAAAGAGGCGTCGAAAGAGGCGCACCAAAACAGTTGGAATGGCGAGCAGCCTTTGGATTATTAGTTACATTAATTTGGTTATATTTGGAAATACTAAAACTTCTTGCAAAACTAGCATCACGTAGGTAGATGAGGGTAGCATGGAAACTGACTTAATATTGGCATTAACATTAGCCGGTATGACCTTGGGTGTTGTAGAAGGAATCAAGCCAGGCCCTCTTCTTACTATGGTAATCAAAGAGACTCTTTCTGGCGGTCTCCGGGCAGGCGCTTGGACGGCAGCAGCGCCAATATTCACAGATGGACCATTAGTAATCATCAGCTTATTTGCTGCAGGATGGTTCGCAACGGAACCGAGAGCTCTTTTCATAATTTCAATCATAGGCGGGTTGTTTCTGATAAAGATGGGAATTGATTGTTTCTCAATAGAACCCCCGGTCGGTAATGAATTACTTACAGATGCTAAAGGTGCCTTTCAGAGAGGCCTTCTTACAAATTTACTAAATCCAAACGTGTATGTATTTTGGTTTCTGATAGGGGGTCCTTTGATGGCAACAGCAGCAAAAGAAGAACCACTGGCCCCTATTGCCTACGCTCTATCATTTCTGATATCAATAATATTAGTCAAGACTTTTATAGCGTATATTTTCGACAAAACACGTGGAAATATTTCAATTAAAATGTATAAAAATGCTCTATCTTTATGCGGAATTGCAATGTTGATATTTGCAATAGGTTTCATCATTCAGGGCATAGAGATTTGGTCCACTGGATTTTAAATTCAAGATAATGTGGAAAATCCGCCCTCAGGTAAGTCATTCAAAGGAACAGTAGAACCTCTAAGACTAGGGCCCAGCATCATAGTTCCATATATCCCCTCATCAGTAATGCCATTTCCTATATTGTGTGAAAGACCGAACCAGGGCCTCCCATAACTATCGACTAAAATATCTATGAAATCTCCGAAGCCACCACATCTATTGTATCCACAATCTGCCTCTAAACTCAAAGGATCTCCAAAATTATTCACTTGAACAGTGGTGATTAAAGGAGTATCACTAAACGAATCGGTCATGACAGAAATATAGCCATTCCACGTATCTCCTCCAGAGTCTCCAAGGTATGCAAAGGCAACACGACCACTATCTCCTGCTGCAACAGCAGGGAAACCGGTACCATTCAGTCCGGGAGGAGCAATCATCATTGGTTCACTCCAAGAATCTCCTTCGTCAAGAGAATACGAGTAGTAAGGCAGATCATCTACGCCCATCCACATTGCATGTAGATTATTTTCTTCATCAGGGTATACTTGAGCCTCTTCCGCATTCCAAGTAGCGGCGGTGCCAGTAATATCGGTTGGAAGCTTGTGTTCAGACCAAGTCAAACCCCCATTTGTACTTCTGTATATTGAATAACCCTCGCCATCACAACTTGGATTTCCTCTGTAGAAATTACCATCATTAGCCCCTACCATATGACCAGTCAAACCTCCGCTGTTACAGTCGACTGGAGCGCCTGAAACTTGCTGTGTCCAAGTCAACCCTCCATCGAAACTCGAAGAACATAGGGGATGGGGAGCATTCCCGTTGATACAGAATACCCAGGTTGTTGGATGCAATGGCGCAGGATAAGGTGAAGAAGCTATAGTTTGATGGTCTTGAATTGAAGTGCCCGAAGCACCCGTGGGAAACGGAGACCAAGTTTCTCCTTCATTGTCTGAAGTCTCAACTGTCATCCCTAATAGGGCATGCATATCGAATTTCATTATCCGATCAGTCCAAGGATCTACGTAGACATAAGGGTCATTAGAGTTTCCAACTGGAATTAAGGTAGGCGAATAAACATCCTGGCACGTGTAATCCGAAATATTAGTCATCTCGAAAAGATTGCTACATTGGATAATCGCAGTCGCGCCAGCAACTCCATTCCCGTAACTACTCATGTAGATATTGTCTTGAGAAGTAATTCCAATAGTAGGCTCGAAAGTTGAAAAACCAATTCCATAATATGTCCCCTCTGCACATAAAGGGATATTTTCTCCTTGTAAAATTGAAGTCCCGTTAATTATATCAGGAGCAACTAGTGCGTCAATAGCTCCCGGGTAATGATACCAGGTATTGTTAGCAATTCCATTTGGGCAGAGGCTATCAAAGGGACTATTTTCTTTGATTTCTTCTACTGTATCTCCCGCAAAACAACCAGATATCATAGGAGCTAAAAGAAGCAGAACCATGCAACCGGCTATTGTGCGCATGAATAGTCGTAAATGCACAACCTACATCAGAATAACGGTTAAACAATCATGACATCTTCAATGTCGAATTACCGCCAATTGGCAACTCGGGCAAGCCTATCAATTCCCCATATAGTGCTGGCCCATTTGTGAATGTGCCAATTATTGCTTCTTCAAAGCCCGCAGCATTATGCGCCAAAGCAATCCATGGTCTACCTTCATCATCTATTTCAACATCGATAAAGTCTCCAAAACCGCCACAGCGGACATTTCCGCAGTCTCCAGTGACGTCTAATGGATCATTAGGGAGATTCACAGCAACACTAGTAATCAAGGGCATTTCTGCGAACGCATCAGTCATGACTGCCATATATCCACCCCAGCCAACTCCGCCTGTAGTGGTATTGTTTTCAGTCACATCATTCATCTCTCCAATATAGCCAATAACTACTTTTCCAGAATCTCCCGCGAAAATCGTGGGGAATCCCGTTTCTTTAATTCCAGGTGCCGATACCATGAGGGGCTGACTCCAAGAATCACCCTGATCCTGTGAGTTAGCATACCAAATCATTTGATCGGTTGATATCCAAGTAGCGTGTACATTGCCTCCTTCGTCAACAGCCGTTGCAACTTCATGAGAATGCCATCCTTGTTGCATCCCTACTTCTGTAGTGATGGTATGTTCGCTCCAAGTAAATCCTCCATCGAGTGAACGATATACTGCCGGACCTTCACATGAAGGATTTCCACGATAGATTGACCCATCAGATCCTCCTGCTACGTGTCCATGAAGCCCAGAACATTGAGGAAAACTTTCTACAGGGAAACCGATTGCTTGCTGGTCCCAGCTTTGCCCACCAGTAACCGAACGTGAGCACATTGGTCCCGCAGCAGCAGATCCAGTATTGATACAGTAAACATACACTACATCTCCAACCAATGCATTTGAGTGTGGCATAGAAGCAATGCTTTGATGGTCTTGCGGGAGCTCATAACCTTCAACGGGATAGGGAATGCTCCAAGACTCGCCATCATCGTCAGAATATTCCACAAACATAGATACCAAGGCATGCATATCAAATTTCACCAAACGATCATTGAACTTATCTACATATAAATAAGGGTCATTTGAATTCGGTGTCTGACCAGAGTCATCATCTACGGAATTAAAAGGCCCAACATCTTCCCAAGTTTGCCCCTGATCCTTGGACCGAATGATGTGTGTGCCATCGCCTAATCCATTATAATTAGTGAAAAATATAGCGCCAGAGGAAGTAATCCCTAAAGTCGGTTCAAAAGTATCCCAACCAGTTCCATAATAAGTCCCACTAGCATAAAATGGAAGGTTATCTCCCGAAAGATTAGTAGTAATATTCGCATTTGTAACTGCCAAGATATTAGTTGCATCGATTGCTGTAGGGTTAGATACAGTGCCTGGATAATGATACCAAGTAGTCATTGAAATTTCACCTTCTTCAAAGATAAAAGGTCCACTTTCAACAATTTCTTCTATCTTTTCTCCTGAAAAACAACCGGATAAAGTAGGAACAATCATCAATAAGCCGACTATGATTGTAAGGGTACGCACATGTTTCCGAATTTACAATAGCATAAAACATAAACAGTGCCATTGTGTCTAGCCAATCATTTCCAATCATTATCTATGATATTTGGAATAGTGTCAGTTATAGTTTCAGTAAGAGATCTCCATTTCATTTGAAGGTCATTTTCCGCAGGAGTAGCATCCCAATATAATTTATTCTTCAAATGTCTTTTCGCCCAAGAAATACTAACTTTTGGATGAAAAGCACAAACTATCAATGCGATATAGTAAGGTAATTGTCTAACCGGCCATTTTCTTTTCGGATATTTTTGTTTCAAAATTTTAGAGATATCTGCCCACATCATTTCTCCTGCAACCGTCAGGTATCTCCCCTTATCGGCACCCATTGTTAGAGCTCTTACATGAGCCTCTGCAACATCTCTTACGTCTACTATGTTTATTTGCATAGGCAATATTACCGGTAATTCTCTGTTTACAAGCATCATTATCACAGACAATGAGCCTCTCAAATGTCGGGATGAAAGAGGTGGGCCGAAGACCATACATGGATGTATTGTAACCATTTTCAACTTTTCTGCACCTTCTAGATTTTCATGCCATTCTCTCACGATCATTTCTGCACTATATTTTGCTAATCCATAAGGATTTTCTTCTAACGTTGCATCTGATGCAAAAGTTTCAGTTGTAAGAGTTATTCCATCTTCCCAATTTTCCGGTCTAATCGCAGCAGTCGAGGAAGTATGGACAAATCTTTCTACACTCCCACTTTTTTCAATAGCAGAAATTACGTTCTGTGTTCCTATTACGCTTGGGTCGACAATTTTAGATTGAGGATCTTCAGATCTTACAATTACAACAGCAGCAGTATGTATAACATCAGTAGTTCCAAAGATAGCAGCATCCACACTTTCAGAATCAAAAAGATCCATCTCTACAATCTCCAAAGAACCCCCCTCCAAGATATCTAGATCAGTGAGGTGCCTAACTCTCTCTGGATCATTGCAATCTCTGACTGTAGCTCTGACAGTTTTTCCTTTTGATAACAGGTTCGCGACAACATGGCTTCCAATATATCCGCTAGCGCCGGTAACTACGACAACTCCCTCGCTCATACCTTTTCGTCAAGGGCATAGCATTTTGACTTAGCGCATCTATTCTTTTTTACGGATTTCCTTATTGTTAGCCAACCAACTTGGTGCCCACCAATTAAGATCCCCCATTAATCTCATAGTTGCTGGTACAACCAAAGCTCTGACTATGCTGGCATCAACCGCTACACCCAAAGCAAGCATCAACCCGAATTGTTTCATAATAACTACAGAAGATATACCAAATGCAGCAAATACGGTAATCATAACTAAAGCTGCAGAAGTGATAATACGGCCACTTTTCTGTAATCCTACAGCTACTGCTTTTGTATTGTCTCCCGTACGCTCCCATTCTTCATGAATCCTTGATAGCATCAAAACTTCATAATCCATACTTAAGCCAAAGAGAATAGCAAAAATCATTACCGGAGTTGTCGGATCGATAGGTTGAGGCGTAAAATTTAATAATTCTGCCCCATTTCCTTGTTGAAAAATCCACACTAAAACTCCAAACGATGCACTTATTGATAAAATATTCATAATCAGTGCCTTGATTGGTAAAATAACAGATCTAACTTGGAAGAATATTAAGATATAACTGGAAATTAAGATAAATGCTAAAGCAATAGGCATTTTTTCTGCAACTGCATCTAAAACATCCTGGTTATATGCAGCAATTCCCGCAACATGAACGTCTACCTCGCCTCCAAACTGCATATTTTTACTTTCAAGAGCTCTGATATTTTTTACAACAATCCTTGCCTCTTTACTGGATTGATCACCTTCTATACCAACAACTAGCAGTATGACTCCTTCACCTACGGAAGCATCTTTATGATAATTACGTTGAAGATCTAATATCTGTGCTTCTTCAGCCGTTAAATTAGGATCATTTGACTCATCCCAAAAGGCGATCATATCGCTCAGATTCATTGAAGAATCAAAATGAGCATAATTGTATACATAACTGGCCTGATCAATACTCAAAACTTCTTTCGAGAACAAATATAGGCTTTGAAGATTTTCTTCAGAAAAGGGATCTATACTATTATCAATTTCAAATACAACAAGAGCGGTATTTGCAACATTTTCTGGCCATTTTTCATCCGTCAACTCCAATCCATTTCTTGATTCATCGTCCGGGCTTAGCGCTTTCCAAGTTACAATTCCCCATTCTGCTTGGATGAATGGTGAACCAGCGATTAACAGAACCAATATTGCAGGAACGAGTACAGAAATAGGGCGCTTCATAACGCCTTCAGCAATTCGTGACCAAAAACCATCTTCTCCATTTGTACTCTCCATAGCGAAAGGAACTCTGTATGAATTCACTCTATCGCCCAAGAGAGATAATACTGCAGGAAGTAAAACCATAGATGATGTTAATGCAACAAAAGTCGCACAAATACCACCCCATCCTAAGGACGGCAATCCCGTATTTTCAAAAAACAACATGCCCATTAGCCCTACCATAACTGTCATCCCTGAGAAGAAAATAGCACGTCCGGCAGTCGCACTTGTCATTGCAATGGCCGTTCTATGATCTCGGCCTCTAGCCAACTCTTCTCTGAACCTATTAACAATGAATAGAGAATAGTCAACACTTAACCCGATACCTAATAATGAAACAATATTATTTGCATAAATCGTAATATCGTCAAATATATATGTTAACCCTGTGACAATTCCAACAGCAGCAACAACAGTATAAATGCCAGTCAATACCGGTAATCCGGCTGCAACCAGGCTTCCAAATACTAGTAATAATATTATCAAAGTAAGCGGTGCAGATATTAATTCTGCTTTGATCAATTCTTCCTCTAATGTCAAATCAAAAACAACATCTATTGCTAAATCTCCAGTGACCCACTTTTCCATACTTTCAGGACTATTTTTTGGCAACTCCAAATCCTCAATAGTATCTTTCAAAAGAACCTTTGACTCTTCTCTATCCAAATTTATTTGAATTCTAATTCTTGACCAAGAACTATCTACTTCACTAATCAACTTTGATTGATTTGCTTCGTTAGTAAACCATGGGTAATCTATTGCAACATTTTTGTTCTCTTCATAAATTTCTACAGTGCCTTCCATTGCAAATCTAATTTCGGAATCATTTGATACCCCTGTAGGGTGATGAAATAATACATAAAATACTTGAAACCCACTTTCGTTTTCATCTGAAAAACCAGATGCCAGAGCTTCCCATCCGTGTACTGATTCTAAATCTCCTTCTCCAAAACCTTCGATATATTTTGGTTCCAAAGTCATTAATCCAGCCAGACTAACGCCTAAAAGTAAAGTAGCCACTAAAACAACTTTGGCATTATCATAAACGAAACCACCTATTTTGTAGTATAGCCTATCTTGCAAAACCGATGGGTCAGTAGTGCCTTCCATGACGCCCCCCAATGACTTTTATTATTAAAATAACAAGTGATTAATATCACACTTAATTATAGTGGAATACTATTTCTAACAAAGTGAGGCTACTGAATCAACGATTAAACTCGGCTGTTGGGGAGCATTCATAGCATCATTTTTTGTTGCTTCACCAGAGAGCACTAGAATCCCATGAACTCCCGCCCTATTCGCCATTTCCATATCTGTATAAAGGCGATCACCAATCATTGCACAAACGTTATTTTCAAGTCCTAACTCATTGATTTTATGTAGAATCATACCGGGGTTTGGCTTTCCGCAAACATGAGTGGGAGTCACTCCCGTGGTAGCTTCGAATAGTGCCAAATAAGCTCCCGTATCCGGCAAACCCCCATTTGGTGAAGGACAAACCATATCTGGGTGACTTACTACTAAGGGTACGCCTCTATGTAAGTAAATAGATGATTTAGTCAATTTCTCATAAGTTATTTCTGTATCATAACCTAATACTACAAATTGCGGGTCATTTGAATCCGTATTGACCCCCGATTCTTCCAACATCTCTCTCATTCCTTCTGTGCCAACTAGATATGTTTGAGATATATTTTCAGCAGAGAGCCAAGACAATAAATCATGAGTAGATAGTAAAATTTCTTCTTTGGTCGCAGGGATTCCCATTTTCTCTAACTTTGCTAAATATTGGCTTACGGACTTACTTGAATTATTAGATAGGAAAAATCTCTTTATGCCTCTCTTTTCAATTCGATTTAAAAAATCAATAGCTCCCTCGATTAAATTATCTCCCATATAGATAGTTCCATCTAAGTCCAGAAAAACCGCTTCAATATTTTCCAAATCAGAAGTCAAATTTTTCATAAAGCAAAACTCCTCAAGGTAGTAGTAATGTTTTCATTAAGAACCAAGGACTCCATAATTTCTTTTGCGATTCCTTGCTGGCAATCATTTCCGACATCATAACACCAATTTCTTCTTTCTTTGAAGCCTTCTTAACGAACCAATTAGTCAACATCTTCCATTTCATTACTTTCTGCAAAGTCTTTGAATTTTTTAATTCTGAACCCAAGTCTTCCCATAATTGTTGCATATATTTATCTGCACAATCTTCGGAAAAGCCATCTTTATGTAGATCCTTATCAAAGATATTAGAGGTTAATTTAGCAGATAATAGTGCGTTCCCGATTCCTTCTCCACTAAACGGATCGACTAAACTAGCAGCATCTCCTACACACATTGCTCCCGCCATTGCTGATCTTCTTGGTTGAAATGGAGACGGAGGATTTTTTCTTGGTGAACCAAACGGCAATTGCCATCCCTTCTCAGAACCCGGCACTAAAGTAGCTTCAGCAAATCTTTCTTTGAATCTAGGGTGTTCATTAATCACCCATTTTTGAATCCTTTTAATCGATTTCTTTTTGTCCGCTTTTAATTTCTTATGTTCTGAAATCAACATCCCAATTCCAACATTAACTCTATTTCCTTGTACCGGGAATAACCAAAAATATCCTGGTAGAACTTCATCAATAAAATGTATTTCAATGGGTCCTTTTTCGCCACCCAAGCCACCTACGTTGTCCCAATATTCGCGATAACCACCGCAAAAATGGTCATCATCTTTATGTGGCTCATTATGAATTTCAGTTATCACTCGAGAGACAGGGCAGTTATATCCGCCAGCACCTATAGTGAGTGCCGAAGTAAAAGTCATATCTTCATTCCCAGACCTCTTACCTCCAATATTGCCAGTAATCCCACTAATTTTATGGCCATTATCCGTTTTCTCAATCGTTATTTCATTAACTGAAAAGCCTTGTATCACCGCACCGCCATTTTCTCTAACAATTTCTTGCCCTCTTTTGAACATCATATAATCAAATTGTATTCTTGGTAATGAGTAACCGGATTGTAACCCCATTTTTTCATAGGATTCTTTCGGAAGCATGACTCGAACTTCGGACCCGTTAGCACTACCGAAAACAATAGAATCTACAACATAGTGTGGCGTAGATTCAATCATATCTAGCACCCCCAACTCCTTTACATGAGAAAGAGATTTACCCCCCACAGCATCTCCACAAACCTTGTCTCTTGGCCATATTTCTTTCTCTATTAAGAGAACTTTACAACCATTCAAAGCATTATACGCAGCAGCCGCAGAACCTCCAGGGCCACCTCCGACAACAATCACGTCAAAATGGTCACCCGATTCAGGTATTTCTCCAGAATCGATAGGTTTTTTCCACTCGCCCATCTTCTCGCCGTAACATCGGAAGTATACACAGGCATTGAATATATGCTATAGGCTATATTGGAAAGCGGCTTAGCCAACCCCATGGGAGAAACAGTATACGTTATCCAAACAACTCTTACAGGAGAATTAAATGAAGCAGAAGTAGGGTTCTGGGCACAATCTATTATTGATTCTAAATTAGCGGCATGTGTTAATGTCAAAAAAGTACAATCCATATTTCGTTGGGAGGGGAATATTGAAAGTATTGCTGAATGGCAAATTCAAATTAAAACCTCTCAGGTTTCGAAAGAAACATTAATTTCGAAAATCAAAGAAGAAAATTTTTATGAAAATCCTGAGATTTTATGTTGGCCAGCAGAATCCACAAAAGAATATTCTGATTGGGTAAAGGGTGAATAAATTTTGTTTAAATTAGCCAAAAAAGTTCCTACGACCTCATGGAGCTCAGACGATCCAATGGCAGTGAAACCGAAATCTAAAACACTCGTTATTTTAATCATAGGATTATGGATATTTGGGACCGGTGATGCAGTAATTATTGCTGCAGGTTTAGGAGTTGCTCCTTGGACCGTATTGGCGCAGGGCATTGGTAATCAAGTGAATTGGACAGTTGGCGAAGCAACAT